>Ga0207646_10000078_pt1 | contig 133416 bp, 141 predicted proteins | sample KBSK5502metaG_FD_184343 | JGI IMG/M metagenome (GOLD analysis project Ga0207646, IMG submission 184343) | Corn, switchgrass and miscanthus rhizosphere microbial communities from Kellogg Biological Station, Michigan, USA - KBS K5-50-2 metaG... | ecosystem: Host-associated > Plants > Roots >...
CCCGGACCACGACGCGCTGCACGACCGCGCCCTCGGGCTGGCGCATCACGATGCCGGCCTCGATCGTGCGGTGGCCGTTGAAGGTCGAGTCCAGGATGCGCGCGCCTACGCCGCCCGGCCCCCAGGTCGAGATGAGCGCGCGGTCGGAGATCCTCGCGGGATCCCTCACGTCGAAGCTCACGCCCTGCACGAGGCCGCCGCCGGGGCCGCTCTCCCCGCCGATGACCAGACCCGCGTGGAACACCGCGCCTCCCAGCGTCGCTGAGTACAGGCGATGGCCATTCGCGTTCACGAACGGTCCGCCGTTGTCGTACACGCCCGGCGCCAGCACGATGTCCTGTGGCGTGCCGGCCGCGAGCGCCGCTAGCAGGTCGGGTGTATTCGACACGCTCAGCGCGCCTTCCGGGATCGGGTACGCCGCCGGCGCCTGCGGCAGCGTGGCAGCGCTTCTCTCGCGATCGGCCGACGGGTGATCGACCACGATCAGCCCGGTAAGGATCGTCATCGCGATCAAAGAGATCAGTGGCTGCACGACCAGCCCCAACATCGTGCTCGCAACTCTATCGCTGGGACGCGTGCGCGAGTCTCTCGCGCGCTTGGGGGCGGAGGGCCTGCTTGCTCGAAGACAAAGCTAGCCCGCAAGCGCCCGATGGTATCTCTCCGCCACCTCATCGGGCGGGCCGGCGGATCGGATCGCGCCGGCATCGAGCCAGATCGCGCGCGAGCAGATCGCCCGCACCTGCGCGAGATCATGAGACACCAGCAGGACGCTGACCGCGCGCTCCCTGAAGCTGTTGATCCGGGCGATGCACTTGCGCTGGAACGTCTCGTCGCCGACGGCCAGCACCTCGTCGACGAGCAGGATCGTCGGGTTCCACGCGGTCGCGACGGCGAAACCAAGGCGCATCATCATCCCGGTCGAGTACGTGCGGAGCGGAGCGTTCATGACCTCGCTCAGCTCCGAGAACTCGGTGATGTCGTCGAACCGCGCGTCGATGGTCTTCTTCGAATGACCGAGCAGCGTCGCGTTCAGATAGACGTTCTCGCGCCCGGTGAGATCGGGGTGGAAGCCGGCTCCGATCTCGAGCAGCGGGCTCACCGGCCACCCCTTGAGCCACACTCGACCGCTGGTGGGCCGAAGGACGCCCGCGACCAGGCGGAGCAAGCTGCTCTTCCCGGCGCCATTGCGTCCGATCACACCCAGCACCTCGCCTCGCCGCACGGTGAGGTTGACATCGCGGAGGGCCCACGACTCTCGCCATTGCAGCCGGCCCTGCAGCCGGCGGATCGCGTATTCCTTGAACGTGGGGACGCGCTCCGTCGGTACGCGATAGCGGAGCGAGACGTGCTCGAGCCGCAGGACGACGTCCTTCGCGTGCTCGGCCACACCGGTGATCGCCGGATCCGGCAGCGGCGTGTCCGTCTCGGAGAGCGGTGCGGCTTCGCGCATCAGAGACGCGCCGACATCGCGTCAGCCCGCCACGAGAAGACGACCCAGCCGGCGAGAAGGGTCACGACGGACATGGCGGCGCCGATGCCGAGCGCTTCGATGCCGGGCGCCTGGCCGGCCCAGATCGGCTCGCGGAATGCGGCGACGAGGTAATAGGCGGGGTTGAGGCTCATCCACCACAGATCCTCCGCGGGCACGGCGGAGACGGGGTAGATGATCGGCGTGAGGAAGTACCAGGCGGTGAGAATGACCTGGTACATCTCGACGATGTCGCGGAAGAACACGGCGAGCGTCGACAGCAGCAGCCCGACACCGAGGGCGAAGCACGCCGTGAGGAGCACCGGCAGGGGCAGCCACAGCAGAGCCGGCGTCAGCGGTACGCCCGTCGCGACCATGATCACGGCGAGTGGGATGAGCGCCAGCGCGAGATTCACGAGTCCCGTGCCGATCGAGGCGATCACGAATGCCGCCTTGGGGACGTAGATGCGGGTGAGCAGCGGCCCACCCCAGATGAGCTGCGTCATAGCCGCCGTCGTGCTCTGCGCGAAAAAGGTCCAGAGGAGCAGAGCTGAGAGCAGGTACACCGGATAGTGAGGCGTGTCGACGCGGAAGACGCGCGCGAACACGAGGCTCAGGACGACCATCATCAGCAGTGGGCTCAGCATCGTCCACGCGATGCCGAGCACGGAACGCTTGTAACGCATCCTCACGTCACGCGCGACCAGCTGCGCGATGAGGTCGCGATATCGGATGACCTCGAGGAGCTCGTGCCAGAGGGGTATTCCGCGCCGCGCGGAGTCGTAGATCTGCTCGCTGCTCGTCGCGAGCGCCTGCGTGCCTCCCGCCACGCTCATTCCCATGCCGATGGTCCCGCTAGAGCTCAGGCGCCGCGGACCGCGCTGACGATGCGCGACAGATCCTGCGGACGCAGCTCCTGGTGGACGGGCAGGCCCACCGCACGCCGGCGCAGCTCCGACGTGCGGGGGAACTCTTCGGCCCGCAGCGCGTCATGCGGCAGGGGCCAGAGGTCGTAGCCCCGGATGCCTCGCGCGTGCAGTCGCGCGAGGAGCGCGGGCTTGTCGTCGGTCTCGATCGGAAAGACGAACGGGCACGCGCCCGGCGCCGGCGCGCGGAACGCCGTCGACACCATGTCCGACAGCTCGCTCTGGAGCCGCCGGAAGTTGCTCCTGCGTTTCTCCGCGGCGGTGACGTCGACGACGTGTGGGAGGGCGAGCACCGTCGCGGTGGACGGAGCGCTCGCCGGATCGCCGAGCGCGAACTCCCGCTTCGCGAGGTACGGACGCTCCCTGCGGGCCCCCAGGGCGAGCCGACTCAAGGACGAGGAGCGACGCAGCAACGACAGCGCGTGGACGAACGCGAGATCGGCGATCGCCAGTCTGCGCTTGACCCTGCTCGCCGGGACTTCCCTGCGCGAGAGCAGCGCGCCGCCGTCCGGAACGCCGAAGGTCTTGTAGAGGCAGTAGATCGCGATGTCGCCGTCCGACCCGACCGGTCGGCCGTCGCGCGTCGCGAGCCATGCCATCGCGGCGTCCTCGATGAGAAGGAGCCCTCGCTCGTCGCACCAGCGGCGCCAACGCCGCGCGTTCTGGGGAAGGCCCAGATAGTGGGTGAGATGCAGGACTCTCGTCCGCGGCGTCAGCAGGCGCTCCAGCTCCGCTTCGTCCGGCTCGAGCGTCTCGGTCGCTTCGTAGAACTTGCAGGTGAGGCCTGCCTGTATGAGCGCCTCGATCTCGGATCCGTGGTGGTAGGCGGGCGCGAGTGCCTCGTCGCCCGCCACGATGCCCGCCGCGCGGAGGGCCAGCCACAGTCCGTGGCGGGCGCGTCTGAAGAGTCGGCACCTCGGATCGTTCAAGGGGAACGGCATCTCCCGGACCGAGGGTCGAGCCCATATCGAAAGTGGAAGCGGAGCCCGCGCGGTAATGAGCGTCTCGCTCATGGGCTCATCTCGCCGTGCGAGGCGTTCACGGATCGACTCATTCCCACCACCAGCGATTCGAGTGTCGTCGGCCGAAGCGGACATTCTGCCGGAAGGCATTGCAACGCGCGGGCCGCGCGCGCCGGGTGCGGCAGAATCGGCCAGTCGTGGATCCAGAGCGCGGCGTCACCTTCAAAACGATCGTCGACGAGGCATCCTTCGCCGGCCTTGGCGCATCGTGGGACGCCCTCGTGGGCGCCATGCCGCGTCCGAGCCCCTTTCTCCTCCACGGCTGGCTCCTCGAATGGTTCCGCCACCTCGGTCGGGATGCGGAGATCGCCGTCCACGTCGCATACCGCGGCCGAGAGCTCGTCGGCGCGCTCCCGCTGATCGTTCGCCGACGGCTCAGCGTCCGCGTCGCGGAGTTTCCGGGAGCGCCCGAGTCAGCGCTTGCCGATCTGATGCTGGCACCCGGCGAGGCTGCCGCGCTGGCGCGGGGGCTGCTCGGCCGCGCTCGCGACTCCGGCATCGATCTCGTGGACGTCTTCGGGCTTCCGCGCGAAAGTCGTCTGGGGGCGGCGCTCGGCCCGGCGCGCCTTCACCTCATCGAGAGAGTCGAAGCGCCCGTGCTCGACCTCCCCGCCGACTGGGAGCCGTTCTACCGCGAGAGGCTGCCGAACGATCGGCGTTACGAGCTCCGGCGCCGGCTGCGGAGGCTCGCCGAGATCGGCACGGTCGAGGTCGCGCACGCGCGCACGCCCGAGGACCTCGCGCCGGCGCTCGAAGAGTCATTCCGGCTGCACGCGCTGCGCTGGAGCGGCCGCCCTGACCGCTCGAACTTTGGAACGCCCGAGGGCATGCGCTTCCACCGCGCCGCGCTCAGCGCTCTCGCGCGAGACGATGCCGTCCGGATCACGCTGCTGAAGGTCGACGGCCGGGCGATCGCGTTCCACCTCGACTTCGTGCTGAGCGGTCGGATGTACGGACATCGCCTGGGCTTCGATCCCAGCCTGGCGCGATTCGCGCCCGGCACCATCAATACGCTCGATGCGCTGAAGGCCGCGACGGCCGAGGGCCTCACGCGGTTCGAGTTCCTCGGAGGCGCCGAGCCGTACAAGCTCGCGCTCGCGGACCGGTCCGAGCCGCTGTACCAGGGGATCGGCATGGCCGGGGGCGTGCGCGGGCAGGCCATCCTCACGGCGCGCGTTGCCGCCATCCGGCTGTGGCTCGGCCTGAGAGGGTCGCGCTCGCTGCGCCGGTTCTATTACGAGGGACTCGCACCTGCCCGGCGCATCGCGGCTTCGTTACGCCGCACCGCTCGCGACGGGGGCGCGTCCACGCGCGAACCGTGATCGCACCGCACGGATCTCGATCAGCGAGCTCGGACCCGTTGCCGGCTGACCGTCGAGCCGTAACGAAGACGCCGATAGAAGCTCCGGATGAGCAGCGGGGAGTCGTGGCCGCCGCCGACCTTCGCGCGGAAGTCGAAGAGCTCGTCGCCTGGAAATATCTGAGTGCGGCGCAGCGTGAACGGGTCCTCTCCGGGGAGATTCACGCCAGGCTCGCACGAGGCCGCGAAGCGGTAGCCCGCGGATTCGGCGAGCGCACGATCGCGCGGGCCGAAAAAGCCCCCTGGATAGCAGAACAGGGATACCGATCGGCCCAGTCGGTCCTCGAGAGCGGCTTTGCTGCCGAACAGCTCGCTTCGCGCTTCCTCATCACCCACCTGCACAAGATTCGGATGCGTCACGGAGTGCGCTTCGAAGGCCAACGGCGAGTCGCGGTCGAGGCGGACGACGTCGGCCCAGCTGAGCAGCGGCGGCGGTCGCTTGTACCAGCCGAACGTCGCGGTCCCATCGAGCGCGCCCGTCACCACGAATACCGTCGCGCGAAAGCCAAGCTCGGCGAGCACCGGAAGTGCGTTCTCGGCGACGTCGAGATATCCATCGTCGAAGCTCAGCGCGATGAGGCGCGGCGGAAGCTTTCCCTTGGTGAGGAGCTCGGCGGCGGACGCCACGTCAGTGACCTGGTAGCCCTCGTGGGCGAGGTACGCCATCTGCTCGCGAAATCGTTTTGGCGAGACGGCAAGGTCGTCGTGATCGTTGGAGACGCGGTGATAGAACAGGATGCGCAGTCCGACCAGATCTGCTCGGTCCGAATGTCGGACGCTCCAATAGATGGATCGAGAGCGGGAGATGAGCGCGCGCGCCAGACCCATGGGGCGCGGCTCCCTCGCGACCGTGGAGTCCCGCGATGGCTCGGGCACGCTACGTCACGTTTGACGCGATCACGCCGGGCTCGCGTCGAACGTGTCGGCCGCAATAGGGAGCTGTTGCCCGAGGGACTGCCGTTTCGATCGTTTCCGTGACCTCCGCCCGCGCCCGTCCTGGCCCGCGATAACACGCAGGACAACCCGCGCACGCCGCAGACGCGCGGTGATCGCGGGCGCCGGCAGCCACCGTCTGCCAGCGAGCCGATTGCAGAGCATAACGTCCGAGCATCGCAGCTGACGCTGCGAGGACCGTGCCGCGACAGCGCGCTCGCGTAAACTCGCGAGGTAGCGAACTGCAGGTGGGTCTGTCGGGGCGTCGCGTGATCGCGCGAGCTCTTCAGGGTTCAGGATCGGTAAATTGACCGCCGTTTGTCTGATCACCCAGGAGTTCCCGCCGGATACCGCCTGGGGTGGCATCGCGACGTACGCGGCGCACCTGGCCGATGGTCTGGTGCGAGCCGGCTGCTCCGTGACGGTCATCAGCCGAAGCATGAGCGGCGCCGAGAGCCGTGAGGACCGCGGGGACCTCCTGGTCTGGCGTATCCCCAATACGGTCCGACCCTCAGCCCTACCGAACTTCCTCGCACGACCCCTCGCGGTCCGCCGCGCGCTGCGAACTATCGAGCGCCCCTTCGATGTGATCGAGTATCCGAGCTGGACGGGCGAGGCCGCGTTCATTCCGCGGAGCGCCGCTCGGATCCTCGCGGTACGTCTCGTGACGACGGTGCGGACGGCTCAGCGCTACTCGAAGACCACCCTCAAGCAGCGAGCCGCCGCGCCGATCCTTCACCGCCTCGAGTCTGTCGCGGTACGGCGCGCGAACGTGCGGATGTCGGGGACGGACGATCACGCGCGGTCGTCCGCTGCCGAGTTCGGCGTTCCGCGCGAGTCCATCGCCGTCGTGCCGCTCGGCATACCGCTGCCGCGGGAACGGCCGCCCTCCGGCGAGCCCGTCGTGCTGATCGTGGGCAGGCTCGAGCCGCGCAAGGGGACCGAGATCGCCCTGCGCGCGGCTTCGCTCGTCGCGGCCGCGATGCCTGAGGCTCGCTTCGTCTTCGCGGGACAGGTCGGCCGCGATCTGCGAGGCGTCTCCTATCGCGACCTCGTCGCGCGGGACAGCACGCTCACGGCCTGCGTGACGCTTCTCGGGCGCGTCGATGCCGCGTCCCTGGCGCGCCTCCGCGAAGAGAGCGGTGTGATCGTCGTTCCGTCGCTCGCTGAGTCGTTCGGCCTTACGTACCTCGAGGCGATGGCCGCCGGCAGGGCGCTCGTCGCCTTCGACATACCAGCGGCGCGCGAGCTGCTGGCATCCGCCGGGATCCCTCTCGTTCCGCCGACCGCGGAGGCGCTCGCGGGAGAGCTGCTCGACCTTCTTTCGGACGCGGCGAGGTGTAGGCGTGTCGGAGAGATCGGACGCGCACTGGTCCGTGAGCGCTATTCCGTCGAGCGCATGGTGGCCGACACCCTGAGCGCGTATGGAGCCGTCACATGATCGGCCCGGTCCTCGCGCGCAACGTGTTCCTGAATGGTCTGGGGCAGGGGCTCCCCCTGCTGGCGGGGATCGTCGCTATTCCCGTGATCATCAGCGCACTCGGTGCCGGACGCTTCGGCATCCTCGCGCTCGCGTGGATCCTCCTCGGCTATTTCGGACTCTTCGATCTCGGTATGAGCCGGGCGGCGACGAAGTTCGGAGCCGAAGCGCTCGCGCTGCGACAGCCCGAACGATTCGCTCGCATCGTGTGGACCGTATTCCTCCTTCAAGCCGGGTTGGGCGTCGTCGGTGGCCTTGTCCTCGCCGCGATCACGCCGACGCTCGCGGCGACGATCGTCAGCACATCGCCGCTGCGGGAGGAGATGACGCAGACGCTCTACGTCATGGCCATCGCACTTCCGCCAACGCTCATGACGCTCGCCGCGCGGGCCGCCCTCGAATCGGGGCAGCGCTTCGACCTGGTCAACCTCGTCAGCCTTCCGTTCGGCGTCCTCACGTACGCGCTCCCGGCGATCGGGGCGCTGATGGGACTATCGGTGCCGGGGATCGTCGTGCTCCTGCTCCTGGCGAGAGCGGTATCCGCGATCAGCTACCTGGCTCTGGCGATGCGAACATTTCCCATCCTCAGGCAGCTCACGCTCGCGTGGCACGGATCGACAGCGCGCGCTCTGCTCGCGTTCGGCGGTTGGGTGACGCTCACCAGCGTCGCCGGACCGGTGCTCACCTACGCCGATCGGTTCCTGGCCGGGGCGATCGTGGGCATCACGTCGCTCGCGTACTATGCCGCGCCGTTCGATGTGGTCACTCGGCTGTGGATCATCCCCGGTGCCCTGGTGCTCGCGCTCTTCCCGGCCTTCAGTGCCGGCTCGGTGCAGGACCGAGACAGGTTGACCCGCCTCTACGCGCGGTCCGTGAAGTTCCTGCTGCTCGTGCTGGGCGCATTCGTTCTCCTCGTGCTTGAGTTCGGCGACGAGTTCCTGCTCATCTGGCTCGGTCCTGATTTCGCCGCGCAGAGCACTCTTCTTCTCCGGATCCTCGCCGTCGGCGTTCTCACGAACTCGTTGGCGCTCGTCGCCGCCGCGTTCCTCCAGGGCACCGGCCGGCCCGACATTCAGGCCAAGGTCCTCGTAGCTCAAGTAATTCCGTACGTGGCGCTGGCATGGCTGCTCATCACGCAGCTCGGGCTGGTGGGCGCGGCGATCGCCTGGACAATTCGCGTCACGGTCGAGGCGGGCTTCCTGTTCGTGGCCGTTGCGCGCTCCGTCCCGCTCACCACGCCGTCGTACCGGAGAGAGGGCGTTTTTCGGTCGGCGGTCGTCCTCATCGTCTTCGGCCTTGCCGCGACCGTCGCTCAGCTTTCTGTCGGCCCGCTTGCCACCTGGCGCGCCGCCGTGGTGGCCCTGGCCATCATCGGCTTCGCCGCGTGCTCCTGGCTCTACGCACTGGATGCCGGCGATCGAAAGCTCGTGCAGGTCGTCCTTCGCGGCTTCGTCGCCGCGCGAGAGGGTTGAGCGTGGACCGAACGCTGCCTCTCCCGGCTGCTTGCCATCCTGACCGTAGACTTTCGCGGCGTCGTTCCACGCTCATCTGACGTTCGCGATCGGGATGTGGGGGCCAAACGTGAGCATCACGGTGTCCGTCGTCGTGCCAACGTTCAATCGACGTCCCTGGCTGGCTCGCACGCTTCCGACCTATCAAGCGGTCCGCGGTGTGCGCGAGGTCATGATCGTCGATGACGGCAGCAGTGACGGGACCGCCGAGCTCGTGGAAAGCGCCGCGAAGCAGGACGCTCGCGTCAAGCTCGTTCGCCACAGTCGCAACAAAGGCGTGGCGGCGGCGCGCAACTCCGGACTCGAGGCGGCCACCTCGGAGTTCGTCTGCTACGGAGAGGATGAGGCCTTCTTCGAACCGGACTACGTCGAAGTGCTCGGCCGGCATCTGGAGGAGCATCGAGCGGACATCATCGCCGGTCCGCGCGCGATGGTCGCAAGCTACGAGACACGCCGCGACGACCTTCGCCGCTATCTCGAGACTCTGACGAAGCGGATCCCCTGGTCACTGGATTATCCGTTCGCGGTGCCGACGGACGTGGATCTCGAGTGGCCGTTCCTCAGCCCGTGCGCGCTCATACGGCGAAGCGTCGGCGAAAAGGTGAAGTACGACCAAGGCTATCTCGGCAATGCCTATCGTGAAGAGAGCGACTTCTACCTGCAGGCACTCGCGGCGGGGTTCCGCCTGATGTATTGCCCGCACACGGCCTGCTATCACTACCGCGTTGATCGGTCCAAGGACCGTGGCGGCAACTGGGTCGGCCGGCCGAGGTTCCGGCAGCAGTGGTACTCGGTGACGAACAACTGGCGCTTCGTCAAGAAGCATCGCCGGACCTTGTCGCGCTTCTCGCTTCCGAGTCCGCTGGTGCTGCAGGCCGCTTTCGTCGCGCGGCGTGGCCAGCGCGCCGCTGCGGCCTTCGCGCGAAACTTCCACTGACCCCATCTCGTGCCGACGTCACGGTGTCGGTGGTCGATCATCGGTCGGCCCTGATCGGCGATTGTCTCAGGTCGCTGATGCGAGGCGGATCGCTTTCGCTCGAAGTCTTTGTCATCGAGAACGTACCACCTGAAGAGCCCATCCCCTTGGAGGCCGAGTTCCCGCAGGTCACGATGATCCGCAATACGGCTCCACTGGGCTTCTCCGCGAACCACAACCAGGCGATCGCACGGGGGAGCGCGGCGTATCACCTGGTCTTGAACGACGACACGATCATTCCTCCGGGCGTGGTGGAAGGGCTGGTCGCATTCGCCGAAGAGCACCCGCGCGCCGGCGTCATCAGCCCGAGACTGATCGATCGTGACGGGAACGAGCGCGAACGGCCAACGAGATTCCCCAGCATCTGGACCGAGGTGTGGAGGTCCCTACCGTGGGAAGCGGTGCCGGGCGCGCTGCGCGGTTACTACCCCGCCGCGCGACATCGCCACCCGTTCCAGCCCGACCGCGTGCCCGGAGCCTGCGTCCTTCTGCGTCGGGCCGCGCTACGAGAGGTCGGGCCGTTCGACCCTGCGTACTTCATGTACTACGAGGAGCCGGACCTCTGCCGGCGCATGCACGCGGCCGGCTGGGAGGTGTGGTACGTGCCCGACGTCCAGGTCACCCACGTCGGAGCCCAAACCGTCGATCGACACATGACCACTGAATGGAGCCAGACCCACTATTACGCCAGTCGCCTGCGCTACTTCAGGAAGCATCACGGTCCCGCTGCCGCGGCCGCGCTACGCGCGAGCGTGCTCGTCATTGACTCCTTGCGCTGGCTGAAGTGGTTCTTCGTTTGGCGCATGTCGCGATCGCATCAGTCCTTCGCGCGGGTCCGCCTCGCGAGTGCGGCTCTCCGCACCTACGTCGTTCCCACTTCGTAGCGCCGACGTTCACTGCGTGCCGGCCAGAACGTCGCGAAGCAGACGCGCGCTGGTCTTCCAATCGTGACTGCGCAGCGCGTAGTCTCGCCCGCGCGTCCCGAGCTCCTCTCGGCGCGCCTCGTCGGCAAGGAGCGACCTGCAGGCGGCGATGAACGTCTCGCGCTCATCCGCGACGACAGCCGGATGGCCATCCGACAATCCCCTCGACACCGGTGAGGTGCAGACGACGGGCAGGCCGGCGGCCATCGCTTCGATGACCTTGTTCTGCACGCCCATGGCGCGTTGTAGTGGGGCGATGGCGACGGAGGCCGCCTCGTAGTGCGGCAACACGTCGGGCACGTTGGCGAAGATCTCGACGGCGGGCTCGCGGCGGGCAAGCCGATCGGCGCCGTAGCCGACCACGCGTAGCGACACGCCATTCCGGTCGGCCTGCAGCGCGGGCCAGCAACCGCGCAGGAACCAGGTCAACGCCTCGCGGTTCGGCTCGTACAGGAAGTTGCCCACGAAGACCAGACGGCCCGGAGTGGGGCGACGGGCGGCGGTGAAGAACCTTGACTCCACGCCGTTGTGGATCACGATCAGGCGCGACTCGTCCGCTCCGTGCCGCACCAGCCAGTCCCGATCGTCTTCGCTGGCAAGGACGACGCGAAAACGCCGCGCGAACGACAGCTCGGATGAAAGGAGGCCATTCTCGACACGGTCACCGCCGACGGTGCGCACTCTGCTCTTCACGTCGATCAGATCCAGAAGAGCCGGCGAGGGCAGCTCGGGAACGGCCGAGGCGCTCGGCCCGAGCAACAGGACCGGCGATCCCGGCGAGCTGGCCGCGAGGACGCATGATCGCCAGGCCGGTGTGGCAAGCCTGCCGAACACGGATGGCTGGCCCCTGAGCTGGAGCGCGACCATCGTCCACGCGATGCGCAAAACATGGACGGGCACGATCTGAAGCGACTGAAATGAGCGCTCGAACACATCATTCCGGACGTCTCGGCCTGGCGTGAAGCCGAAGACGGCGCTCAGCGGCATGAGCTCACCGAGTCGCGTCAGGAGGGCCTGCCAGCGCAGCTTGTCTCCGCGGTTCGGCGGGTGCGGGTACGTCGGCGAGGCGACCAGCGGCATCACGGCGTCAATCGTCTCCCGTCGTCATTCGCGAGGCGCGTGCGCGCCGTCGCCGTGGATCTCCCTAGGGTGCCCGCCCGACGTTTGGGCCGGGCGACGAGCCTATAGGTTATCCGCAATGCGGGTCCCTTCGTCGCTGACAAACGTGCTCAGCATCGATGTCGAGGAGTGGTTCCAGGCCGAGGTTTACGCGCGGGCGATACCGCGCGACCAGTGGGCGAGCGTCCCGTCCCGAGTGGCGTCGAGTACGCACGATCTGCTGCGGATCCTCGCCGCCGCGAACGTGCGCGCGACCTTCTTCGTCCTCGGTGCGGTGGCGAAGACCCTCCCCGAGCTGGTGCGAGGTATCGCGAGCGAGGGCCACGAGGTCGCGAGCCACGGCTGGAGCCACACGCCCATCTGGAACCTCGGCCGCGAGGCGTTCTTCGAGGAAGTTTCGGCGTCGCGCAAGCTGCTCCAGGATCTCTCCGGGCAGCCCGTCCTCGGCTACCGCGCGCCGACCTTTTCGATCACCTCGCGCACTCTGTGGGCGGTCGAGGAGCTGCTGCGGGCGGGCTACCGGTACGACTCCTCGGTGTTTCCGACGCATCACGACCGGTATGGGATCCCCGACGCGAAGAAGGACATCCATGTGCACGACGGCGGACTGTGGGAGATACCGCCGTCCGTGCTCGACGTGGGTCCGCTGGGCATCCCCGTCGCGGGAGGCGGATATCTGCGGCTCTACCCCTTCATCGTCACGCGGTTGGCGATCCAGCTGCTCAACGAACGCATGGGCCGTCCCGCCGTCGTGTACGTGCATCCCTGGGAGTTCGATCCGCTGCAACCCAAGCCGGATCTCCCGCGAATCAGCAGGTTCCGGCATACGGTGGGCATCGCGGCGAACGAGTCGAAGCTGGGACGTCTGCTCTCGGAGTTCCGATTCGGAACGTGCGAGGAGGCGTTGGCGCAAGCGGGTGCGAGTCTCGCGGCCTGAAGGAAGGGCAGCTAGCCGGCGGACTTGGGGCGCACCTTTTTGAAGCGCTCGGTGTGGTGCACCTCGAGCGTGGCCTCGATCCTCATCGGCACCTTGTAGGCAGCCATCCGACTCCGGCAGAACTTTCTCAGCCGCTGCCGCAGCGCAGTCTCGTCCTCCGGTGAAGCGAGGGTGAGCTCGGCCACGACGATGTTCCCCAGCAGCGGGTGCGGCTCGCCGCGCACGGTCGCGTCGACGATGTTCCCGGCCTGCATCAGCACGTCCTCGACCTCGGCGGGGAAGACCTTCTGGCCGGCGATGTTGATCATGTCAGACGCGCGACCGAGAACGCGGAGCCACTCTCCGTCCTGCACGACCATGTCACCGGTATTGAGCCAGCCGGCCTCGTCGAACGGATCGGGAGCGTTGAGATACCCCACCATTGCGTAGTCGGATCGGACGTGGAGACGGCCGTCGACGATCCGCGTCTCGAAGCCCGCGCCTCCGACGCGCATCCAAACCGAATCGGAGTCCCGCGACCGCGAGCGGAGGACGCCCACCTCCGAGAGACCATAAGTCTGCTGGAGCCGGGCGTTGGGGAACGCCGCGCGGACCTGGGCGAGCGTCGCCTCGGGCATGACCTCGGTCCCATACGTGATGAGCTTGACCGATGACATGTCGTGGCGGCGATGAGCGCCGGAAGCGACGAACAGCTTCAGGAACGTCGGCGTCACGGGCAGCAGCTCCACGCGCGCGCTCTCGATGAGCTTCGCGACGTGGCCGGGCGAACGCTCGTCGGGGATCACCACGACGCCGCCGAAAGACAGGACGGAGAAGAGCGTGTTGATCCCCCCGAAGTGGTCGAGCAGCAGGAACTGCAGCGTCCGCTGCGCAGTGCGTGGCTCCTCGAACTTCTTGAGAACGCGCTCCATGTCGTGGACGATGCCCTTCGGCGCTCCGGTGGATCCCGACGAGAAAACGATCAGACCCGAATGCTTCGACGACCTGAACGAGTCGAGCAGTCTGTCGCCGCCGCTCGCGTATTCGCGCGTGGCGGTCACGTGGTCGTCGGCATCTATCTCGATGAGGCGTTCGACCGCGCCGATGCGCATCAGCGCTGGGTCGAGCGGCGCCGAGCGCGCGAACGGCACGAGGATGGCCCCGACGCGCATCAGCGCGAGCATCAGTGCGCACGTGGTGGGTGAGTAATCGCCGCGGAACGCGCAGACGCTGCCCTGGCCCACGCGAAGCTCAGCGAGCCGTTCCTTCCAGTCACCCTCTGTCAGGAGCCTTGAGCAGGCAATCTCGCTGCCGCGCCAGAACAGCGCGGGCGCGTCACCCCGCTCCTTCAGACGCCGCACCAGCAGCTCGACCTGAGCGCGTTCACCACTCAAGGAGACAGGCCCCCCAAGACAGACCTACGCCGAATCCGACGAGCAGGACGAGATCTCCGTCCTTCAGGCGCCCTGCGCGCCGCGCGTCGCTCAGCAGCATAGGGAGCGAGGCGGACACGGTGTTCCCGACGCGCTCGAGGTTCCTGAATGTCTTCGCCGGCGGGATGCCGAGAACCTCCTCGAGATAATCCAGCGCTACCTGGCTCGCCTGGTGGAACAACACGAGATCGACCGCGGAGAGGCTGGTGCCGGCCTTCTTCAGCACGCAGTCGACCGCGCCGGGGACCTCGCGTTGGACGAAGGCCAGGACCCCCGGGCCATCCATGTGGATGTGCTCCTGCGAACGAAGATTCCCGTTCCGATCCGCCGCGAGGTGCGACGTGCTTTCGCTTCGAGGATTGCGCGCCCCACCTCCAGGCACCGAGAAGGCGGACCCCAGTGACCCGTCGGTGCCGAGCACGAACTCACCGAGGCCCGTCTCGCCGGCGACCAGGAGCGTCGCGGCCGCGCCGTCGCCGAACAACGCGTACGGGCCGCGATCGTCCGCGCTGATCAGTCGCGAGTACGTGTCCGCAGTCACGAGGATCACGGTCTCGAGCGCGCCCGATTCGATCAGCGCTTTGGCCAGGAAGAGCCCGTAGATGTATCCGGAGCACGCGAGGGTGAGGTCGAAGGCGGCCACGTTCTTCGCGAGGCCGAGTCGGTCCTGCAGGAGGCACGCGTTCGGCGGCATGACGAAGTCCGGCGTCTGAGTGCAGACGATCAGCGCCTCCACCCGATCCGGGCTTGTACCGGTCGCTTCGAGCAAGAGCCGGCACGCCTCATGGCTCAGGTCGAGCGCGGTCTCGTTCGACGCGGCGAAGTGACGTTGGAGCACTCCGGTGCGCCGCGCGACTTGGGCCATCTTCCACTGGGGATGAGCCGTCGCGATCTCGTCGTTGGTGACGACCCGCCTCGGTAGCGAGTACTCGACGCCGTGTATGCGGGCGCGCCTCACCCCTGCCTCCGGTCCCGCCACCACTCGCGTGCCTCGCCGATCGTCCAAGGTTGGCCGTGACCAGGCAGCAGCGTCGCCTCATCGGCAACATCGGCGAGCAGGGTGTCGATCGATTCACGCAGCCGGATCTCGTTCCCGCCCGGCAGATCGGTGCGACCGATCGCCTGTCGCAGCAACGTATCGCCTGAGAAGATCAGGTCGCCCGTGCGATACGCGACGCTTCCCGGCGTGTGACCGGGAAACCGGTCCGCGCTCACGGTCAGGTCGCCGATGGAAAAACGCTGTCCATCGTCGAACTCGGCGACGTTATCGGGGAGACGGAGCACGCTCCTCTCGAACGCGACGGCGTATGCGGGAGCGTGCCGCATGAGCGCGGCGTCGTCATGGTGGATCCAGCAGGTGGCGCCCGTGGCGTTCACAAGCGCATCCGCCATGCCGAGATGGTCGTAGTGGCCGTGCGTCAGCAGCACCGCGACCACCCGGAGTCCCTCCGTGTGCTTCAGGAGATCTTCCATCGCTCCGCCCGGGTCGATGATCGCCGCCTCGCCCGAACGGACGTCGGCGATCACGTAGCCGTTCTGCCGCCACCGGCCGCTGACCAGAGTGGTCACGGAAGCGTGTCCTTCGCGTCGGGTCCAGACCGTCGCCATCGTCAGTCGGCGAGTCCCAGATACAGGACCTGGCCGGTGACGTAGCCGCTTGCCTCGTCGACGAAGAAGGAGACGGCGTGCGCCACATCCTGAGGCGTCGCGAGCCTCTTGATGGTCAGCCCGTCGAGATACTTCGCGAGCGCTTCCTTCTTGAGATCGTCGAGCAGGCCGGTCATCGCTACGAGCGATGGCGCAACGACGTTGCAAGTGATGTTGAACGGCGCGAGCTCGCGCGCCAGCACCTTCGAGTACTGGACCACGGCGGCCTTGCTGGCGGAGTACACCGAGCTGCCCTGCATGCGAAGCGGCACGGCGACGGAGGCGATGTTCACGATGCGCCCGGAGCGCTGGGCGACCATGACGCGAGCCGCCTCGCGGCACATGAGCATCGTGCCGACGAGATTCGTGCGGAGAAGACGGTCGACCTCCGCGCTCGGATTCGCCAGAGCCAGCGACGAGAGCCCTATCCCCGCGTTGTTGATGAGAGCGTCCACGCGCGCGTAGCGGTCGCGGACCTCACCGAAGAAGGTGCAGACCGCCGTCTCGTCGGCGACGTCCAGCTCGTGATGTTCATAGCGGTCGTTACGCACCTCGGTCGCACCCCGGCTGCACCCGAGCACCCTCCAGCCGTGCGAGAGGAAGAACTCCACCAGACCGCGTCCGATCCCTCGGCTCGATCCGGTGACGATCGCCAGGCGAGGGTCAGGCATCGTTCAGCTTCGTCGCGAGGTAGTCCGTGAGGCGTCCGACGTCGCGGAAGGGTTCCGAATCCGCGGTGAGCGCGTCGGCGGCGAGTGACAGGCGCCGGCCGACGATCTTGCTCGCACGCGTTTCGAGATCGGTGAGGAACGCGACAAGCTCGAGCGAATCCAGCCGCGAATCGTCGGCCAGGAGAGGTGTGTCGTCGGCGAGGGGGATCCTGGCGCCGTCCTCGCGCTCGCTATTCACCACCTCGAGACAGTCACGAATGAGCTTGCTGATGACGGGTCGAGATATGCGCTCAGTCACGGTCGACTCCAGCTCCTCTCGTTCTGCCGGACGTTGCTCCCGATGTCTTAGACGTTGTCGTGCTCGAACCAGCCCACCCGCCAGTCGCGGAACGAACCGAGCCCCTGGCTCCGCAGACCGCGCGTCGGCTGATGCACGAGCAGTGTGAAGCGCTCCGCGGTCCGGATGTACCCGGCGCGCCGGAAGGGACCGAGTCTCGGATCCGTCGGGTTGAAGAGCGCCGCGGCGAGATCGACGTCCTCCACCTTCGCGACATCGAGAGCGTGGCCGATGAGCGCCAGGCCGATGTCCCGGCGCCGGGGGTCAAAGACGATGTCGACGATCGCAAGACCGCGGAGCGCGCGCATGGGCATGGCCCGTACGACGACGTATCCGACGAGCCGCCGCCCCTCGAAGGCGCCGAAGATCCGATAGCCACGGCCGGGCGCATCGATGAAACGCCAGCGCAGGACCCGCTCGTCACGCTCCGCCACCAGGCCGTCTCCGAACGATGCCATCAGCGGTCGCACCGACTCGTCGAACTCCGTGAGCTGTGTGACGCGGATTCCCGCGGGCGGGCGATACCAGGATCGTCGGAGCAGCGGATTGAGTGCTCGCAGCGCCCATCCGGCCGCGGCCGCGACACGCGGCGCCGCGACCTGCTCGGCCACGCGTTCGGCGCGAAGCGCACGAGCGTAGACGTGCAGCTGCCCGAGCTCCTGGAAGCCGAAGGCGAGGTGGAGGGGAAGAACTCGAGGGCGATTGACGAGCGCGAGTACGAACGCGAAGCCCTTCTGCTCGTAGCACCGCAGCAACCGCAGCTCGATCGAGCGGAAGAGTGAGGTGTGGCGGAATTCGGGCGCGATGACCAGCTGACAGGCGGCGCCGGCGATCTGGGCATCCCCGTCAACGACGAAGCGGAGCGGCATCAGTCCCAGGTGACCAACGATCCGCTGATGCTCGTCTCGAGCGACCAGTGCATACGTCATCGCCGCGGGGTTCTCGAAATGCAGCCAGCGCCACACACGGCTGAAGCCGGCCGATCCGAAGTCGGCACGCGGGTCCGCCTCGCGAAACAGGGCGGCGATACCGTCGGCATCCTCGATCGACGCTTCGCGCAACTCGAACCGCGCCGCTCTCGTCACCACCCAGGCAGACGATACCCAAGGTGGTCGGCGCGCGGTCGATCGATCTCCCTACGGTATTTACCCGAAGCCGAGAGAGGGGGTCCGAACCGTAACGTAGTCAACGGTATGGATGGGGCGTCGAGCGTGGAATCGTCGGCGTCCCCTCACGACCGACCATGGTGACCACGTGCGCATCCTCCAGCTGATCACACGTTCCGAGCTCGGCGGCGCGCAGCGCTACGTCGCCGAGATCGCACGACGGCAGCGAGACCACGGTTTCGATGTCGAGCTTGCGACCGGAGCGCTCGGGTGGCTCAGCGACCAGCGCGAATGCTTCGCCAAGGTCCACCGGATCCCCGACCTCGTCCGACAGATAGACCCGGCCCGCGACTCGGCCGCCCTCGTGGCGCTGGCGAAGTTCATGCGGGACGGCAGGTACGACGTCGTGCACACGCACTGCAACAAGGCGGGTCTGCTCGGACGGATCGCGGCGGCGATCGCTCGCGTGCCGGTCGTCGCGTACACGTCGCACGGATCGAGCCTCGCGGAATCCCTCTCGCCGAAACACGCGATGTACTGGGTGTCCGAGCAGCTCGGGGCACGCTTGACGGATCGACTCTTCGCCATCTCCGAGACGGAGCGCGCGATGTTGCTTCGATCGGTGTGGATGGATGCCGAGATCCTGCGGGTCATGACGGTCGTCCCCGAGCACATCCGCACCATGCCCGCCGAGTGGGAGCTTCACGAGAACGCGCGCTGGGACCTCGTCGCCGTTGGGAATCTCTATCCGAACAAGGGATTCGACGTGATGCTGCCGGCGATGGCGGAGCTCGCGAAGAGATACCCACGACTCCGCCTCGTCATCTACGGGGAAGGACCCCAGCGCCCGCTCCTGGAAGCGGACATCGCGCGGCTCGGTCTTCGGGACCGCGTCGTCCTCTGGGGGCAGGTGACCGACGTCTCCAGCCGGATCCTCCAAGCCGGGATCTACGTGCTTCCGTCGCGCAAGGAGGGGCTCCCGCTCGCCTTGCTCGAGGCGATGGCGACGGGCGTCCCGATCGTCGCCACCGATGTCGGAGCGGTGCGCGAAGTCATCGGGCCGGACGTCGCCCTCGCGCGGCCCGTGGATCCGGGATCTCTGGTACGCATCCTCGACGAGCTGCTGTCCTCCGACGAGCGTCGTCTCGCGCAGGCCCACGCCGGCCGCGCCGCATTCGAGCGGCTGCTGCCGCGGGACGATCCAAGCCGGACCCCCGTGATGTACGCATGAGTGCGACCACGCTCGACCGGCTGCGCTTCGCTCTGTTCGTCGCCGGGTGCGTCGCTCTCTTCTGGCAGTGGGACGGCGCGCCGACCGACTGGCTCCTCGGCGCGGCCATTCTGGTCTCGGCAGCGATCTGGAAGGGCGGCCTGCCGGCGTTCGACCTCGACTGGCCCCATACGCTCCTGCTGCTGTTCCTCACGATCACGGCGCTCGCGACAACGCTCGCAGGCGGGCAGCCGGTGTTCTTCGCGACCACCGCCTACATGGCGGTCCTGGCGATGGCCCTCTCCTCCACTCTCAAGCGAGATCCCACGCGCGTACGGAAGATCCAGTCCGCGGTGGTCGTCGCCGCCTGCCTCACCAGCGCGGCGATCTTCGCCGGAGGCATGGGGGCACACCTCGATGCGCCGCTGCTGAAGGTCCTCGCGACGGACGAGCTACGCGCGAGAGGTCTGTTCAAGGACTCGAACGTCGCGGGCGTGTTCGTCGCGTGCACTTTCCCGCTCGCGGTCGCGTACTGCATCGGACTCCGCGGACACCGCGCTCTCTTCCTGATGCTCTTCACCGTGGTCTTCGCGATCGGTGTCATCTTCACGTACTCGCGTGCGGCGATGGGCCTTCTGGTCCTGGGCGTCGCGGTGAGCATGGTCGCTCTAGCCATCACGCGCGAGCGCCGGCTTCTCGTGGCGCTGGTCGCGTGCGTCATCGCCGCCGGGGCGGTCGTCGGCGGATCTGTGGCGATCGGCACCTTCCCGCTCTATCGCTATCAGGCCGTCCAGTCGTACGACGCGGGCGGGCGGTTCGTGGCCTGGCGTGTCGGCATCCAGATGCTGCTCGACAGTCCGCTCGGGACCGGTGCGGGGTCATTCGAGCGTCGGACGGTGGAGACGTTCGAAGCCGATCTGAAGCGCCAGGGGCTCATTGATGACGGTCCCGGCGACAGCGACAACCTGACGCGCAACGGTGGCTTCGACGGTCTGGTGGGGTGGTCGTACGACCCCGCCAGCACGAACGTGACGCGCGTCGACGATCCCATGAGCGTGACCGGGCAGGCGCTGCGCAAAGAGACGACCGCGAAGTATCAGGATGTGAGCCAGGGGATCCCCGTCGTGGCCGGACGGACGTACTCGTTCGCCGCGCAGATCCGCACCGACGGCACTCCCGCGGTGCTGATCATCCATTGGCGCGACGGGCATGAGACGACGATCGGTCAGGCCGGCACCGAGGAAGTCCGCGCGACGAGCTGGACGGAGTCACAGCTGCTGGCTCAAGTGGCTCCCCCGAACGCCACGCGCGCGTATCTGTATCTCTCGAACCGGGATGCGGGAGAGCAGCTGTTCACCGCGATCCGCATGGTCGAGGGAACGACCGTGCCGCCCTGGTCCGATGCGATGCAGTGGGGGAAGTTCTTCAAGCCTGAGTTCGGCGTCATATCCGCGCACGAAACCTACGTGCGCCTGGCGGCGGAATCGGGTCTGGCGGGCCTCCTCGTGCTGTGCGCGTACTGGCTCGTGCTGGCATGGTCGGGATGGCGATGGGGTCGAGCATCGTGGCATTGGCCTCTGGCTTTCACACTCGTCCTGCTGGCCGGCCTGGTCATCGACACGCTGCACTGGCGGCAGCTCTGGATCTACGCGGCCGTCATCGCCGCCGCGTTCTCAGACGATCGCGCCGCGCGGAAGGTCCGTTCGGAAGTGCGTGCGCAGACGCGGCCTATCCGCCCGACTGTTTGAGGATCGCCGGCGCCAGGCTGTTCTGAGGATCGAGCTGCAGCGCCCGCTGCGCGTGCCGGCGGGCTCCGTCGCGGTCATTGAGACTCAGCGCCAGCTGCGCTGCCACCACCCGGAGCGTCGCGGATTCGCGCAGAGCTAACAGCGCGTCGATCTTCGTCCGCGCCGTCTGATCCGCGAGGCCAAGCGCGGCGTCCGCGGCAATGAAGTCGTAGCTCGGTTCGTCACGATAGAGAGTGATGGCGCGCGTCGCCGCGTCGAGCGCGAGCGCATACTCCTCGAAGAGGTTGGCGATCTCGCCGAGGACCGCGTTCGGCTCGGGAGCATTGGGATCCGTCGCGACGGCGCGGCGCGCGGCCTCCAGCGCGGCCGCGCTGCCACCACTGCTCTCGTCCCCGCTGAGCGCCTGTCGCGCGCGGCTGCGGGCGACGTTCGACCAGTAGGCAGCCTCATGTGGCGCGCGCAGCGCGGCCTGGAGGTACGCGTCGCCGGCCGCCCGCGATGCGCCCTGGAGCTCGAGGGCGAGCCCGAGCCAGTTCCAATGATCGGCGCGTCCAGGATCGTCGCGGACCGCCGCCGCGGCCGCGTCGCGCGAAGCGCTCGCGTCGCCTCGCTGCCACGCGAACTTCGAGGCAAGAGCTTCGTGGTTGGCTTGTAGCGCGGTGAGACCGCCCAGCGACGCCACGAGTGAAAGGATCACCACGGCGTACGCGGCCACGAGATGAGGACGCCGCAGCGACCGAGCCACGGGTGATCGGTCCGCCTCGAGCGCGGCCGCGGTGCCGAACGCGATCCAGATCCACCAGTCGACGCTGATCGCGTCGACGGCGACCAGACCGTGACCGAGGTATCCCGCGGTGGCGAGCAAGACCGGCACCGCGACCGCGGGCGCGTAGCTCAGGCCGCGCGTCCACAGCGAACGCACCATCGCGAACAGGAGAAGGAGGAACGCGCCGAGGCCGATCAGCCCGAGCGTCGCGACGATCTGGAACGGCCAGCCGTGGCCCGAGTTCTGAGGGCCACGGCCGATGACCAGAGTGGCATCCGACTGTCGGTAGCGCGGGTACGCGACCGCGAAGTTGTCGGGCCCGTATCCGAACAACGGTCGGTCGGCCGCCGCCCTGAGCGCGGCCTCGTAGATGAGGACGCGGTCTCTGAGGTGCCCGCCCTGGCCGGTCTCGCGGATACGTTCGGCGAGCGGCGACATCGCCACGATCCCGGACAGCACGGTGAGCGCGATAAGGCCGCGGACGAAGAAACGTCCGTTCGCCGCGCTGCCACGCAGCCGCATTGAGATGAACGGCCATACCGCGAGAGCGGCGGCGAATCCAAGGAGTGAACCGCGCGTGGCGATGGCCGTTGCCCCGACCAGCGCGACGGCGCAGGCGCAGACCGCCGCGAGACGGTGCGCCGAGGGCTGGCGCACGACGGTGAATGCGGCGATCCCGAGTCCCGCGCCGAAGACGAGCGACAGGAAGTGCCCCAGCGTGTCGGCGTTGCCGAAGGTCCCGAAGGCCCGGTCTGAGCCCATATCCCACTTGATCGGATCCAGGCCGGCGATCTGCACCGCGGCGTACGCCACCGCGAGACCACCGGCCACCGCGATCGCTACGGCGAGGACGCCCCAATCGGTCGCCCGGCGGAAAGACACGGCGACCGCCGAATACAGCACCAGCATGTCCGCCACGAACGTCAGGCCGAGATACTTCTCGCGCTCGCCGAACATCGCGATATAGGCGTTCCCCGCCGAGAGCGCCGAGATGACGTTCGCCACCGCAAAGGCGAGAACGAAGAGATGCAGTCGAGTTCGCGGCATGACCGCGGTGCCGAAGCGCAGGACCGCGATGACGATGAGGGCGGCAAGCAGCCAAGTCATCCCGCGGCTGAAAAGTGATTTGGCCAGATGGAAGGCGTCGACCCCGCCTGGGTCGAGGATGAGGATGAGGCCCGCGACCTTCAGCGCTACCAGCGCAACGATCGCGCGCCGGATCGGCGAAGCCTCGTAGTCGTCGTCGCCTCGGACGTTGGTCGAGTGTCGCGGCCTAACGCTCGTCGCGTCGCCAGCTCTTGGCCCGCTCGGTCACTACGGCGAGGCCCGCGCAACACTCGCAAATCTCGGGCCTTCGCCGCATGCGCAGGATTCCGTAGGGCTTACGACGTAGGCGTACTCAGTACCCGCAATTCGGGTGTTCTCCCCTTTTTCTGCGGGCGTCGTGGCTCATAGGCTCCCCCAAGACAGATGAACACCAACCACCGGCCCGCCGCAGCAAGTCTCCTGAAGTGGATCGGCGTCGGGCTGCTGAGCGTTACGGTCGTGCCGCTTCTCGCGGTGGTGTTCGTGCTGCCCTTCGCTGGTCGGGTCGCCGCGGCCTTCGACTACAGCGCGGACCTAGCGACCCCCCAGGTGACCCCAGACTTCTCGATCGCTCACACTCTTGATTTCTTCTTCGGCTCACTACTCTCCACCTCCACGCAGTCGTTCCCGAGCGGGACGATCACAGGAAAGGTCACCGGCGGCGGGACCATCTCCGCAGACGACGCGCGCATCCCACCCCGCTCGCGCAGCTTCGGCTACGTCGCGATGGGCCAGGTCGTCATCGACAGCGCCACCGGCGCCTCCAACTGCACTCCTGCGACCCCGTGCCCGGCCAAGGGCCATCTCAACTACGTCAACCACACGACCGGGGTCCACATCAACGGCGAGGTCACGGAGATCACCAACTTCCAGTTCTTCGCGACCCCTCCCGGGCCGACGAAGGGGACCGCGACGTTCCGGGGCACCGACACCAAGTCCGGCTGCGGCACCTTCACCGTGAGCGTCACCGACAACGGCGAGCCAGGGACCAACGACAGGTTCGGGATCGACTGTGGCGGCGAGACGACCTTCGGTCAGCGGCAGCACAGCGGCGGAAACAGCCAGATCCACCCGCCGCAGGCCAAGTAAGGGGAAAGAACCATGAAGAGACTGACGACCGCATTCGTGCTGGCGCTCTTCATCGCGACGACCGCCGCCGCATCGAGGGTGTTGATCGCCGCCGGCGAGACGTCAGTGACCGGCGCGGGCACCGCTGGCTTCCCGAGCGGCACCGTATTCAACGGGGTCACGCTGACCAGCTCGCAGTTCGGCAAAGGCGTCGTCCTGAACCCGGACGGCTCCGCCACGGGAGACTTCTACAACGTTCTCGACGGGAGCACCGCCGTTGGACCCCAAACCATCACCGTGACGGGTCTGGTGAGCTCCGGTTCGCTCAACGCCAACGGGAGCGTGACGTTCGGCGGGAACTGCTCGCTCGACATGGGCGACGGCACGCGACCCAGCTCGCTCCCGTTCAGCGTCACGGCGACGTCCCAGGGACTCACGCTCGTGATCGGAACGACCACACTTCCCACGCAAACGGTCATCGCCGGCGGGATCGATATCCGCTAGACGCCCTCCGTCTAGCGCATCGCGGCCCAGCGGATATTCACAGCGTGAACTGACTCGCTGCATACGAGTCTGCGGCGCCGGAGATCGAAGAGGCTCGAGCGGACGGTTTCCGAGCGTGCTCAGCGACTCGTCGTGGTCGTGGCCCCGGTCGCGGTGCCGGCGATAGAAGTCCGCAGCCCAGGGTGAGGAGCGACGCTACTGGTCGGCCCACTGCTGGACCGCGTCGGGGAACTGCTTCGGACAGGCAGCCCGTGCCTTCACCACCGCGCGCTTGCCGCTCTGCAGCAGCATCGGGGCGGTGCCGGCGTACGCGGAGCTGCTCCCACGCGACGCGCACCAGTCGCGCTTGGGCCCGTGCGATCTCTGGGCGCGCCGAAGGTGAACTTGGCTGGGGCGGCCTTGGCCGCGAGATCGCCGAGCCCGCATCCAGATCGAACGCGACCAGCGCGGCGGGAAATACTCGCCCAGCGCCGATCGCAGCTGGTTGACGAGTCGGGTGTGCTCGCGCACCAGCGCGTGCCGGTCTCGCGCCAGCACGGCGGTCTCGTTGGCTCGGTCTGAGTCCAGCAGCAGCGCGCAGGCTCGCACGATCGGTACGCACTGCCTGCGCCAGGACCTCGGCATCAAGTCGGTCGTTCTTGCCGCCAGCGGGGGGCCGGTCGCGGAAGCGCTCGGCAGCCTTGGGATTGATCGGATCGACAACGTATCCGGCTTCGACGAGCGCGCCGACGATCAGCCGGTGATTGATCTCGACCGCGACGCAGACGTTCGCGGGATCCGGCTCTTGCGTGGTGATCGCCGCCCGCAGCTCAGCGATCCCGGTCGGGTCATGAGCGATGCGTCGTCTCCAGCGGACCCGCCCCGTCTGCGTCGACGATGCAGACGTCGTGATGGTCACTGGCCCAATCCACGCCGCAGAACAGCATCGCAACACCGTCCCTTCGACCCGCCTGCGACGGCACGATGGACGAGTCCTCGTGCGGCGACACCCTCACAGTGCGAAGCGGGTCACGTTCTTGCGCGAGTGGGACGGTCTAGCGTTAGCGGCGCGCCGCGTGGCGAGGGCGTAGGTCCCCTTTTCAGCGCGTCGGCAGTCGGACGTTGAGGAAGAGACGCACCTGACCCTCGCCCCAGGGCTGCAGCCGTACTAGCACGGGGTTGTGGTCTGCGTGCTCGAAACGCAGATCGACCGGCAGCGAGCCAGCGGGCAGGTCGGTGATGAAGACGCCCGCGGCGTCCGTGCCCGCGCGGAAGCGGACGATGCCGTACCTGTACACGACGCATGCATCGTCGACGGGGAGACTGGTCGCATCGTCGACCACGCGGCCGACCAGTCGTACGAAGCCGGCGGCGATGGGGCCGGTGCGGTACGGATCCACGATCGGCGCGACACCGCCGCCGTCGAGGTCGACGAAAGCGGGACCGTAGTACTCCGGTGGCGGCGCCATCGGAGGGTCCTCATCTTCGTGCGCACGAAGCGGGGCCTGCATCGCACGAGCGCAGCCGGGCGTCTCGCGCGTCGTGGCCGGCGGCGGCGCGATATGTGCCGCCGTGTCGCTCAGAAAGAGTCCGGTGAGCGCAACGATCGCGATCGCTGGCGCAAACCGTCTGGAGCGTGAACGCTCCGGCGGCGCGATCGTGAGCAACGTCTGCCGCTCCACCGCATTCCGGCGCGCGCGCGCTTCGCGGAGCGCCCGACCGAATCGTCGGCGTGCCGCGCTTGCATATCTGGCCTCATCCGGATCGATGCCGAACGTCTCGAGCCGTGTCCGCGCCGCGGCGCGCGCGGCGACTCTCGCATCGCCGGAACGGAGTGCGGCGCGGAGCATCTCTCGGCGAGCGTTTGTGCGGCGGCCATCCTGCACCGTCGGCTAATCCCTCATTCGTAGAGATAGAGATTCAGCCGGAGCGTCCCAGACGGACCGGAGGTCAGCGATCGGTACGGTCTGATGAGTGCCCCCCCGAAGGCCCCCGAGCGGAGAGCGGCCGTCGCGATGCGCGCCAGCCGGTCGCCTTCCTCGGGATCCGGGTGCGGCGCGAACACCAACGCGACGGCGACCTGTCGTTGCCCCGCGGCGTCGCGGAGCCGCGCTGCGACCTCGTCAGCGATACGACGTTGCTCGCTGCCTACGACGGCCTCGTCCTTTGAAAGAAGCTTTTGCTCGTCGACGCTGACGCTGACCTCGATCGATCGCGAGCTCACGGCCCGGCTCGGCGTCACGCTCGCCTTTGCCGTGGGAGTCGGTTGCGGCGTGGGGCTCGCGATCTGCGGCGTCTGCGTCGCGGTGACCGCTGCCGCCTGCCGCGGCGGGGCGGCGCTCGCCGCGAGAAAGATCACGAAGAGGCCGAGCAGCAGGTCCGCCCAAAGCCAGCCGGCGAGGATTGGCGTGCCGGGTCTGCCATGGCCGGACATCTACATCCGGCCGCCCGAAGCGCGGCCGATCCGGGTCAGGCTGACCTCAGGCTCGACCTCGTGCTCGGCCGCCTGCTCGCCCTTTGCGGACAGCGTCCTGGCGGCGCGTGTCAGATCCGCTGCTGCCTCGCGCAGCTCGCGCACGGCGCCCTCGAAGTCGAAGAGCTGTTGCTCGCGTTCCATCGCGCGCTCGTAGATGCGGCGCTCCTCGGCGACCATGTCGTCGAGCACGGCGTCCGCGTCAGGTCCAGATAGCTCGTTGGAGGCGAGGCTGGCCGCGCGACCCACGAGGCCGCGTATCGCTGACTCCTTCAGCAGCGCGCGCGTCCGCGTCACCGGTGCTCGCAGCTCGCTTCTGGCGTGAAGTGCGAGGGACAGCACGATGAGGAGACCGATGAGGCTCGCGTCGATGATCGCCACGGTGCTGAAATTCAGGACCCCGGGCGCGCCGAGGAAGCCAACCTCCCAGAGCAAGAGGAACGGCTGGGTGACAAGGTCGGGACGGTCTTGCAGCAGCTTGGCGTACGCCAGGCTCGCGGTGGAGAGGCCATACCAGGTCACCGCGATCGGAGCGAACACGAGGACGCTGCGGGCCACCTCGAGGATCCCCCATAGCGTGGAGGGACGCTCGAAGAGGAGCTGCGCCAGAGGTCGCGGATCGATCGCGGCCGCGTACGCGCGAGCCTCCTCGTTACGACACGAACGGACGGCCTCCGCGAGCCGGCGAAGAATGACGGCGACGGCGGAATCGTGCGGTTCGACCTCACTCGCCAGTGAAGCGAGATCGCGCGCGGTGACCTCACGCTCCGAGAGCGGATGCTCGTCCCTTGGCACGGTAAAAACGCTACGCGGCGCTGACTGCGTGTCCAAACGGCGTCATCCCTACGGGTTCGACCCTAGATGGGGTTCGACCCTAGATGCGACCGGCGAATCGCTTCCTCTCGGCTATCCAGCCGCAGCCGCGGGAAGGGTGTGGGGGCGCGGCCCATGGCCCAGGACCTGCGCCCCTACCCACCATCGCAACCGCGCGCGGGTGAACCCGCTGCCCGCGTTGGCCGGTCATCGCGCTCATCACCGTTCCCGCGATGAGATTCGTGAACTCGACGAACGCACGAGCGCGCGGCTGTCGACTCATAGAGCACCTCGCCTATCGGCCCGACGCATGGATCAGCACGCCGATCGTCTTGAGCGCGATGACGAGGTCGAGAAAGGGAGAGCGGTGCTTCACGTAGTAGAGGTCCCACTGGAGCTTCTCGAGTGAGTCCTCGGTCGACCCGGCGTACGCGAATCGGACCTGAGCCCAGCCAGTGATCCCGGGACGCACGAGGGTCCTGGCGCGATAGAACGGGATCGACTGACCGAGCTGGGTGACGAAGCATGGGCGCTCAGGCCGTGGTCCGATGATGCTCATATCGCCGACGAGCACGTTCCAGAGCTGCGGCAGCTCGTCGAGTCGCGTCGGCCGGAGCAGCTTGCCAACGCGGGTGCGTCTCGGATCACCGGTGGATGCCCAGACGGGTCCGCTCGCCTCGGCATCGTCCCGCATCGTGCGGAACTTCAGCATGGTGAAGCAGCGCCCGCGGTAGCCCTCACGTTCTTGCCGGAAGATCGCCGGCCCTCGGCTGTCCAGGCGGATGGCAATGGCGATGGCGGCCAGGACCGGCGCGACAAGGACCAGCGCCGTCCCGGCCACGACTACGTCGACGAGTCTTCTTGCGACGTCGTACGCGTGCCCGCAGCCCGGTTGCCGCGGCAGCACGGCGAACCAGTGCGGCCGGAGGTAGCGCACCGGGATGCGGCCACTGACCTCTTCGAAGACATCGGAGAGATGTCGGACGATCACGCCAGACTCGTAGGGAGCGATGAGGGCATCCATCGTCGAAGGGTCCTCGACCGCGTCGGCGACGATGACCTCATCGATCTCGTGCTCGCGAACGATCTGACCCAGCTCAGCCTGCGGGCCGAGGACCATGATTCCCTCGCAGGAGTCGCCTCCCTCGTCGCGGGTAACGAGACCGGCGACTTCGTAGTCGATCTCGATCGCCTTCAGCAGATCGGTGGCGGCGCGCCACGACGCCGGTGTGCCGACGAACGCGACCCGCCGCCGCCCGCTCGCCCGTGCGACGCACCTGATGTAGGCGATCCGACCCGCGTAGATGACGAGCAGCGCAAAGATGATCCACATGGCGAGGCTCGCGAGACTCAGGCTGAGCGGTGGGATCAGTCCCGGGATCAGGAGCTGCGTCGTGAAGTAGACAAGCGAGGTCGCGACCAGAGCGCGCGACACAGCGTGGAATGTCTCCGAGGCGCTCCCGGCGACGCGTGGGTCGTAGCAATCAAATACGGCCGCGCTGATCGTCCAGATCGTGAGGAGCAGCAAGAACGAGATGAAGGGGGCGTTCGGCAGGGTGCTGGAACCCGCGATCCCGAGCGCGATCGGCACGAAGAGGGAGGTCGCTATCGCGAAGGAGTCACCGATGAAGAGCAGCAGGCGGCGCTCCGAGCTGGCGACCCGTCTCGGTGCAAAGGCGCGCTCCTGCGCCGCGGCGCGGAAGGTGAATGCGCCGAGTCCCATGGCGGCATCGTTACCGACACAGGCACAGCCGAGCGTCGGGCGAACCACCTAGGCAGCGTCGGGAAAACATCGTGGGAACGCGGACCTCTCGCGGCACGGGCGAACGACCCTAGGTTAGTCGCCGATTGACAGTCACTGCCGACTGACCTTTTCTCGTGTCCGGACGTTGAGTGATGCGCATAGTCGTAGCCGACGGCAACCGGGCTATGCGATACGGCGTCGGCGTGGCGCTCCGTAACCAACCCGACATCGAGGTCGTCGGAGAGGCTGAGGACGGCTGCGCGGCCATCAGGCTCGTTCAAGAGCTTCATCCCAACGTGCTCGTTCTCGATCTGGCTCTGCCGCGAATAGGGGGGCTCGAGGTCATGCGTGAGCTAGCTCCCTTGCTCGCGCAGACACGTTTCCTTGTGTTTAGCAACGAGACACGCCTGCGCGCGGATGCGCTCCGCGCGGGCGCCGCCACGTTCCTGGCCAAGAACTCGCCGGACGAACAGCTCATCCATGAGATACGTCGGGTCGCATCGGCGTCGGAGACGCGGATCAGGGCTCAGCGTCTGGGTGACTTCCTGCTTGAGCGCAACCTCATCACCGTCGCTCACCTGGAGGCCGCGCTTGCCTGGCAGCGCGAGCTTCGGCACGGCGGACGCCGAGTGAAGCTGGGTGAGTTGCTCAAACAGATCGGCGCCATCTCAGACGATGATCTAGAGAGCGTGTTGGAGCTGAAGGTCACGGGCTGACCCGCGCGACGCTCGCGAGCCCTAAGGAAAACTCCGCACCCTGGCATGCAAGATGCTGAGCGGAGCGATGGCTGGCCGGGGAGCCGCGCGAGGTTCGAGTCGCGCTCGGCAGAACAGGAAACGACGGTGGGTGGGCCAGGACCTCGAGGCGGGGCGATATTGATCGTCGAGGATGACGCCGCCTTGCGGCTGCTGTTCTCGTCCGTCCTGACTGAAGCGGGTTATAGCGTGCGCGCGGCGGCGTCGGGTGAGGAGGCGATCGAGCTCGTACGCGCAGAGCTGCCGCTCCTGGTTCTCCTCGACGTTCGCTTGCCAGGAGTGTCTGGATACGAGGTCTGCAGGGCGCTTCGTGACCGATCCCGTGAAGGTCTGCCGATCGTCTTCATGTCGGGAGAACGGAGAGAGGTGTTCGATCGCGCTGTCGGCCTCATGCTCGGTGCCGACGACTTTCTGATGAAGCCCTTCTCGAACGAGGAGCTACTTGTGAGCGTCCGGGCCTTGATCCGGCGCACGGTCCCAGCGCCGCGCTCGCTCGGCATGAACCTCACCGCGCGCGAGCGCGAGGTGCTGCGACTGCTCGCCGGCGGACTCACTCAGGCTGATATCGCCGGGCACCTGCTCATAAGCGGCAAGACGGTCGGCACGCATATCGAGCACATCCTCATGAAGCTCGGCGTACAAAGTCGGGCGCAGGCGGTGGCCGTGGCCTACCGCGACAATCTCGTCGCACAGAATGCGGCCCCGCCGTCCATCACGATGGATCGTCCAACGCGGTCGACGTACGACTCGACCGTCGTGGCGCCCGCGACACTGCGCCCGGCGAGTGCGGCAAGATCCGTTCGCTGATCTTCAGCTAGGCGATCGCCGATACGCTCAGCGTGGGCCCTTGGTGAGCTCCTGGGGCGCTTCCAGCTCAGCTCCTGCGCTTGCCGCGTCGATCAGGCGTTCGCGATACGCGAGCGCCACCGCCTGCGTGCGGCTTTGCACTCCGAGCTTCATCAGGATGTGTTCGATGTGCGTGCCGACCGTCTTCGTGCTGATCGCCAGACGGCCCGAGATCTCCTTCTGACCGAGCCCGCCCGCGAGTAAGCGAAGCACCTCGAGCTCTCGGACCGTGAGCTTCGTCTCCAATGATCGGGGCGTGGGTAGGGTCCGACGGAGGAGTCCTCGGACGCGCGCGAGCAACTCTTCGCTCGAGAACGGCTTCAGAAGGTAATCATCGGCACCGAGCATCAGTCCTGCGGCACGGTCAAACGCTTCGACGCGCTCTCCAGACAGGAACATGATCGGCAAGCTGTCGCGGAATCTGCTGCGGAGCCACCCGCACACTTCATAACCTGAGATCCCAGGCAGTCGCACGTCGAGGATCACGAGCAGCGGCTGCTCGTGGCGCACCGCTTCGATCGCCTGCTCGCCGGACCGGGCCTCGCGCACGAGATAGCCGGCGTTCGAGAGGACCTGTGCTACCAGGTCACGAATCTCGTTCTCGTCGTCGACAACAAGTATCGCGTCCTGCCGCCCGCTATTCCGCAGTGCCACACCCACCGCCCGTGATTACGCCCGCACAGCCGAGCGCAAATTCTACTTCAGGTGTTAAGGACTTTGGGCGACTCGACCGCGCTCGCGCGTGACATTTCCGTTTCGCCGAATGAGTCACCAAGCCGTGGGTCGCTAGCTCATCTCAGCAAATGACGGCCACTCACGATCGCGCGGAGCCAGGACGGGCTCGGCGATGGGCCACGGGATAGCCAACGCGGGATCGTCCCAGCGAAGCCCACGTTCGTGCGGACGGCTGTACTCCGTCGTCGTCTTGTATATGACCTCGGTGTGAGGCGTCAGCGTCTGAAATCCGTGAGCGAAGCCCTCGGGTATCCACAGCATCGCCAGTCCGGTTGCGGAGAGGGTGGTCGAGGCCCACCGTCCGAACGTTGTTGACCCCTTTCGGATATCGACCGCCACGTCGTAGATCTCGCCGGCCACCACGCGAATGAGCTTTCCCTGCGCGAAGGGACTGACCTGAAAGTGCAGGCCCCGAAGCGTGCCCTTCTCGGCCGAATGCGAGTGGTTGTCCTGGCAGAAGTCGGCAGCGATTCCATTCGCGGCGAACTCGGTCCGCTTGTAGACCTCCGCGAACCAGCCGCGGTCATCACCATGCCGCGCCGGTCCGACGAGCACCACATCCGGCAACGTCTCAAGCGGCTTGAAGGTGAACACGTAGCTCAGTCTGCCTTGGGCGCAACGCCCAACGGGATATCCCGAAAGCGTTCGAGCGTGGTCCGTAGCGGGAGGAAGGTGACGCCCGTCTCTCTTCTCAGTTTCTCGGTCCGAAGCCCCGAACGCATCGGGCGACGCGCCGGCTGCCGAAGCTCAGCCGTCGTCACCGGTCGCACCAGTGAGGGATCCACTGCGAAGACGTCCGCGATGAGCCGTGCAAAGGCGTCGCGCGCGAGGTAGTCGGGACCCGCGGCGTGCCAGATCCCGCCACGTCGCGCCACCGCGATCGCGGCCAGCGCGAGCTCATCGGACCAAGTCGGGGTGGAGTACTGATCGCGCGGCACGGTCGCCTCTTCCCCGGACCGAAGTCGCGCGACGAGCCGGATGACGAAATTCTTGCCCGGCGGATGTTCCGACCCGAATACGGTCGTCGTCCGCACGACCGTCCCTTCCGCCTCGAGCACTCGCTCCTCGACCTCACGCTTCTGATCCGCGTAAACGGAGAGTGGATGCGTCGGAGCCGCCTCGTCATACGGGCCCGCCTCGCCGTCGAACACGTAGTCGGAGGAAAAGAAGACGAAGGCGGCGCCTCTCGCTCTTGAGATACCAAGCGCTGACAACGCCGGCCTCACATTCGCCGCATAAGCCTCGGACGGGTGGAGCTCACACCAATCGACGTTCGGTTCGGCCGCGGGAAAGAAGACGATCTGCGGCGCGACATCGTCGACCACGCGCGTCAAGGCGGCGTCGTCGCGCGCGTCGAGCGGGATCAGACCTTCGACCGCGCGGCTCCGGTACGTGCCCACGGCCGCACCGCCGAGAGCGCGATACAACGCGCTGCCCACGAGCCCCGATGCACCGATGACAAGCGACGTCACGCTGAAGATAATGCGCGGGATGCGCCTTATGGTCACAGGTGGGGCGGGATTCATCGGCTCGAACTTCATCCGCTACTGGTTCGGACGCCATCCCGCCGACGAGATCGTCAACGTCGACCTGCTGACGTACGCCGGTGATCCCGCGAACGTCGCGGATGTCGCGCGTGACCACCGCGACCGTTATGCGTTCGCGCGCGCGGACATTTGTGACGCCGAAGCGATCGACGCACTTTTCGCGGAGCACCGACCGGACGTGATCGTGAACTTCGCGGCCGAGTCCCACAACAGCCGCGGCGTCCTCGATCCGGGCGCGTTCATGCGCACAAATGCCCTCGGAACGCAGACGCTGCTCGAGATCGCGCGTCAGCGGAGCGTCGCACATTTCCACCACATCTCGACGTGTGAGGTGTATGGAGATCTGTCCCTCGACACGAGCGAGGCCTTCACCGAGGCGTCGCCCTTCCGTCCGCGGACGCCATACAACGCGTCGAAGGCCGCGGCGGAGCTGATCGTGCATGCCTATCACGAGACGTTCGGCCTCGCGACGACGATCACCAACTGCTCCAACAACTACGGGCCGTGGCAGCACCCGGAGAAGGTCATTCCACTTTTCGCGACGAACGCATTGGACGACGAGCCGCTTCCTCTCTATCGCCACAGTGAGAACCGCCGCGAGTGGTTGCACGTGGACGATCACTGCGCGGCCATCGAGATGGTGTTGCAGCGTGGCAGGCCGGGAGAGACGTACAACGTAGGCAGCGGCGACGAGCGGAGCATCGAGCAGATCGCCGACGCGGTCCTCGAGGCGGCGGACAGACCACAGAGCCTCAAGTCGTACGTGGACGACCGGCCGGGACACGACCGGAGGTACCGTCTGGACCACTCCAAGATCACGCGCGAGCTGGGCTGGCGGCCGGCGGTACCGTTCGAGCGCGGCTTGCGTCAGACGGTCGAGTGGTATCGAGCACATCGCGACTGGTGGGCGCCGAAGAAGAGGCTGACGAAAGAGCAGGTCGACGAGACCGCGTGGCGCCAGCCTTCACGAACGACGATCGGGCGATGAAAGGCGTCATCCTCGCGGGCGGCTCGGGCTCACGGCTCTATCCCCTCACACGGATCACGAACAAACACCTGCTGCCCGTCTACGACCAGCCGATGGTCTATTACCCGATCCAGCTCCTCGTCGCGGCGGGTATCGATCGCATCCTCATCGTCACCGGCGGCAATCACGCGGGTGAGTTCCTGCCACTGCTGGGCAATGGAAGCGCTTTCGGACTGAAGCACCTCGACTACACCTACCAGGAGCGTGCGGCCGGCATCGCGGACGCGCTCGGCCTCGCGCGCCACTTCGTCGGGAGCGACGACGTGTGCGTGCTCCTCGCGGACAACATCTTCGAGTTCTCGATCCGACCCACGGTCGAGCGCTTCGAGCGACAGGCTGGTGGAGCTCGCGTCCTGCTCACGCTGGTCGAGCATCCCGAGCACTACGGCGTGCCCGTTCTCAACAACGGGCGCATCGAGCGCATCGAAGAGAAACCCAAGTCCCCCCCATCGCCCTATGCGGTCACAGGCTGCTACCTCTACGACAACACGGTGTTCGACTTCGTGAATGGTCTGGAGCCGTCCGCTCGCGGCGAGCTGGAGATCACCGACGTCAACAACTCCTACCTTCGGCAGGGCCGCTTGCAGCACGACGTGCTCGAAGGTTACTGGGCGGACTGCGGAGAATCGTTCGGCTCGCTGCTCCGCGCGAATCGGCTCGTTGCTGAGGGCGGCGCGAACAAACCCAATCCTCAGAAAGTGGCGCGCTAGAGCCTCGTTCGATGAGGCGCGCTGGACGCAGCACCGTCATTTAGTCTGCGCACGTCGCTGTATGCTCCGCGCTCACGTAGGTTAGCGGTGGGGCGGGCGACAACGATGGTCGGTGGCGGCAGCGGCGCAAGTCGGCAACGCTACGAGATCCTCTTGGTCGACGACGATCAGGTTCTCGTCGATCTGCTTGCCGTCATCGTGGAGCAGGCGGGCTTTGTCCCACTCGTCGCGACCGATCCTACCGGCGCGATCGAGCTCTTCGAAAAAGAGGATCCGGCGGTCGCCATCATCGACCTGAATATCCTCGGTCCCTGGGACGGATTCGAGCTACTCGGGGATCTGCGGCGGCGCAGCGCGGCCCTACCGATCATCGTGCTCACCGCGCGGAACAGCGAAGACGACAAGGTGCGCGCTCTCGACATGGGTGCGGACGACTACGTCGTGAAGCCGTTCGGGCACCGCGAGCTTACGGCGCGCATACGGGCCCACGCCCGGCGCGCGAGCGGCGATCGCGCCGACACGGGGCCTACCGTCCTCGAGATCGGCTCGTTCCGCCTCGACCCCAGCGAACGCATGCTCTACAACGACGGTGTGCCGACCCGCCTCACCGGCACCGAGTTTCGCCTACTGCACTACCTCATGCGCCACGGCGACTCCGTCGTGCCCACGGCCGCCGTCGCTAAGCACGTCTGGGGTTTCAACGATGCGCCCGCGCGAGACGTCGTTCGTGTGACCGTGCACCGGCTGCGCCGGAAGCTCGGCGATGACGGACAGCGTCAGCGTTTCATACACACCGTCGCGGGTGTCGGTCTGCGACTCCGGCTTGGCTGACAACGATCAGGTAACGAGGCCCGCTGTAACGCGATTGTTCTCCGCCGCAATCGTCCGTAATGGCATTCTTTCCTACCAAAAATTGACCGGGACGCTTGCAGCTCCGACCCCGGTCGCGGGACGTCCACCGCAATGTTTGTAACCCGGATCTCAATCCGATAACACGAACTTCGTCAATGCCGTGACACTCGGTGGGGGGAGCACGTGATCAAGATATTGCTCGTCGAAGATGACCCAGACTGTCTCGACCTGACCGCGTACGTGCTGCGACGTGAACGTTTTGTCGTTGTCGAGGCGAGCGACGGCGCGCAGGCACTCCGTCGATGGAAGACGGACCGGCCCGACCTGGTCATCATGGATCTCGGATTGCCCAACGTTGACGGATTCGAAGTTCTGCGACGCATCCGCGCGCAGGACCAGACACCCATTTTGGTGATCACTGGACGGAAGGATGCGCACGACATCCTGCGTGCCTTCGACCTCGGGACTGACGATTTCGTTCCGAAGCCGTTCGAATTCCGCGAGCTGACGGCCCGCGTTCGTGCGATCCTTCGTCGCACGCAGGCCGCTCACAACGAGGCCGCTGAACCGAGTGTTCAGCTCGATGGACTCACGCTCGATCCCGTCGCGTACGAGGTCAAGTGGCGGAACGAATCCGTCCGGCTCACGCCGACCGAGTTCCGCATCCTCTATCTACTCGTCACCAATGTAGGGCACGTCGTGCCCACGAGCCGCCTTTACACGTACGTCTGGGGCAGCGACGGGGCGGATGCGAACGCGCTGCGGTCGCACATCAGCCACCTGCGACGCAAGCTCGCGATCGGCGGCGCGTCGCCCGGCACGATCTCGTCGATCCCTGTCGTCGGCTATATCTTCCGCGCGATGGCGCAGCCACAAGCCGCCATCGAGACTCCGCTCAGGGTGGCGCAGAGCGAGGCCGGCTCAGCGGCCTGAGGCTGCTCATCTTGGTTCTGGTGCCCACGAGCAGCCCGTCGGGATCGTCGAGATCCCTGGCGCGGAAGAAGAAGACCGCGGCATACCGCGAGTAGCCGGCGACCGCGACGACGGGTCCGTCGTCATCGAGATGGCGCGTCGGCCAACCGCGATACGCGGTCTCCATCGCCTTCGGCGCGATCGACTTCTCCATCGCCCGTGCGGCCGACATGATGGCTCGAGTCGCGGGTGGGAAGCCTCTGGCGTACTCGGTGACCGTGATCGTGGCCGACCCGCGTGGCATCCGGCGAGACGAACGCACCACCGACAGCCACAATTGGGGAATGACCGAAGGCTTCGCGCTCGTCCTCCACTCGCATCTGCCGTACGCCCGCGGCGCGGGCCGCTGGCCACACGGCGAGGAGTGGGTGCACGAGGCGATCCTCGGTACGTATCTTCCGCTGCTCGGTCTGCTCCACGACCTGCGCGAACGCGGCGTCGCGTACCAGATCACGATCGGGCTCACGCCGACGCTCATCGAGCAGCTCGCCGACCGCGACATCGATGCGCGCTTCATCGAATACTGCGACGATCAGATCCACCGCGCCGACACCGACGTTCGTCGCTTCGTCGACGACGGCAACACCGAGCGCGGTTCCATCGCGCGCTTCTATGGGTCTCTGTATCGCGCCCATCGCGACGCGTACCTGCGGCGGTTCGATCGCGATCTCGTCGGCGCGTTCGCGTCCCTCGCGCGCACCGGCCACGTCGAGATCCTCACGTCGGGCGCGACGCACGGCTACCTGCCGCTCCTCGATCGCGCATCCGTGCACGCGCAGCTCGCCGTCGGTTGCCGCACGACGCGGCGCCTGCTCGGCGTCGAGCCGCGTGGGATCTGGCTACCCGAGTGCGCGTACGCGCCGGGACTCGAGGACATCCTGGAGGCGCACGGCCTGACGCATTTCTTCACCGACGCCGCGCTCCTTGGCGGCAAGCGCCTCGTGACGGAGGGACACGCCTTCGAGCGCGAGCGGAGCGGCGGCGGACTCGATTCGCCGCTCATCGCGGCGGCGGACGACACGCTGCGTCCGTATCTCGTCCGTGAGTCGAACGTCGTCGCGATCGCACGGCACGACAAGGTCTCCGGACAGGTCTGGTCGGCGATGATGGGCTACCCCGGCGAGGCGGCGTATCGCGAGTTCCACCGGAAGGACGACCGCAGCGGCCTGCGGTATTGGCGTGTCACCGATACAAAGACGGGTCTCGGCGCGAAGGAGCCCTATTCGCCCGGCGCCGCGGCCGAGCGCGTGCGGACGCACGCGATGCATTTCGTCGGACTCGTCCGCGAGACGCTCGCGAGCCACCGCGAGGCGCACGGAGGCGACGCGCTCCTCACCGTCACGTTCGACAGCGAGCTCTTCGGGCACTGGTGGTTCGAGGGTGTCGACTGGCTGGGTCATGTGCTGCGCGAGCTCGCCGCGGATGGGCCCTCGCCGCTCAGCGTCGCGGAGTATCTGCGGCGCAACACGGCCACCGAGCGCATCGATCTCGTCGAAGGTTCGTGGGGCAAGAACAACGACCACTCGACCTGGTCGAACGAGCGCACCGCGTGGATGTGGAGCGATCTCGCGCGCATGGCCCGCGAGATGGGCGACCTGCGCGCGGCCCGTCCGACCGATCCATTGCGCGCGCGCGCGGCGCGTCAGGCGGCCCGCGAGCTCCTGCTCGCGCAGTCGAGCGACTGGCCGTTCCTGGTCACGACCGGGCAGGCCGCGGACTACGCCGTGGAGCGCTTTCGCAGTCACGCGCTCCGCTTCCGCCGTTCGCTGGAGCTCGCGCGCACCGGCACGAGCGCGGATGAGGTCGAGCTGCGCAGCCTCGAGCGCGCAGACAATCCGTTCCCCGATGCGAGTCCCGACGACTTCTCGCCGGTACGCGGCGCGGTGACCGCGCGGGCCTAGCCTTTCTTCGGGGCTTCGCCCTTCGGCGCGGATGCGCCTGGCTTTCCGGCGGGCGCGCCGGGTTTCCCGGCCGGCGCACCGGGCTTCGCGGCAGGGGCGCCGGGCTTCGCTCCGGTGACAGCGCCGGGCTTTCCCGCGGCCGCACCCGGCGCCGCGGCACCGGCCGCAGCGGGGGCGGCACCTTCGACCGGCGCCTCCGCGCCTTCGGCCGGGACCTCGCCTTCGACTGGGACGGCGGCGGCGGCCACCGGCTCTTCTTCGATGTGCACCGGGACGGCCTTCACGACGAGCTCATCCGGGTCGTCGATGACGCTGACCATCGTCTTGTCGACGACGAGATCGCGGATGTACAGCGCGTCGTCGATCTCCACCAGCGGCGAGAGGTCGACGTCGATCGCGTGCGGGATGTCCTGCGGGAAGGCCTCGACGTTCACGTGGTCGCGGGCGTGGACGAGCACGGCGCCGAGCGTCTTCACCGCGGGCGACTCGTGCACGAAGCGCAGCGGCACCTCAGCGTGGGTCTTCTCGGTGAGGCTCACGCGCTGGAAGTCGACGTGGAGCAGGCGGCCGGTGAGCGTGTCGCGCGCGACGCCGTGGATCAGCGCGGGGATCGCGTCGCCGTCGAGGCCCTCGAGCGATAACAGCGTGGTGTTGCCCCAGCGGCGGTAGGACCGCTCGAAGGCGCGGAGGTCGGTCTGGACCGAGGCCGAGTCCTTGCGCCCGCCGAAGACGACGCCCGGCAGCACGCCCTCGCGGCGGAGCTGGGCCACCTTCTTACCCACCACCTGGCGGGGTCGGACATCGAGCTTCTGGGCTTCAGCCAAGACGGAACTCCCCTAACGGATGCGTGCGAAGTCCTAAGTATCTCAGGGCGGCGTCGGGAAATCCAAGACCAGGCGCACCGGCGAGCCGAGCGTCAGGAGGGTCGGGCACTGCAGCCTCGCGAGACCGACGCCCCAGGTCATGACCCGCTCGAAGTCCTCGACCAGGCGCACCTCCTTGATGAGCGGGGTGGTGGTCGGCTTGAGCGACGTCGCGCCGGTGTAGGTCTTGGCGCCGGTGCTCGGGTTCACCGTCGATGCGTTCTGGAAACGAACGCCGAACAGCGCGCTTCCGTCGATCGGCACCGGCTGGCCGCTCGGCCCCGACAGCGAGGTGGCCACCGCGACGCGGTAGGGAGGCATGCCATACACACCCGGCGCGGTGCTCGGCCCGAACTCGAAGACCAGCCGGTCGAACCCGGGGTTGTGGGCGATCCGGATGGCTGTCAGCTGCGCCTGGTTCCCGGCCGCTCCACCGCTCTGGTCCGGACAGGCGCTCGCGGGCGTGCTCCCGGGACTGGCGGCGGCAGTCGGGCTTGGCGCGGCGGTCGTCGGCGCCGCGGTCGTCGGAGCGGTCGCGGTCCGGGTCGGTGTGGGCGCCGCGGTGGTCGGCGCGACCGTCGCGAGCCCGCTCGCGCTGGCGCTCGACCGTGGCAGAACGACTCGCTCTGGACCACAAGCGCTCACCGCGACGACCGCGACAGCGATCAGAAGGGCGCCGTAGAGAAGAAGACGGCCGATCAACGCCTCGATCGTGACGTATCCACGATGCTCTGTCGAGTTCGCTGACAAACGCACGAGCCTTTCGTACGCAGAGCGTACGAAACGGGCGTCAACAAGGGTTCTACGCTAAAATGACCTCAATTGGCCGACCGGCTGCGCGTGGCGCTGGTCTTTCACCAGCACCAACCCGCGGGGAACTTCCCGTCAGTCTTCTCAGAGGTGACCGAGCGCGCGTATGCGCCGCTCGTGGCCGCCCTATACCGCCATCCCGAAGTGAAGGCGAGCCTCCATTTCTCCGGCCCGCTCCTGGACTGGCTCGAGGCCAACCGGCCGGACGTCATCGGCGATCTCTCCGACCTTGTCCGGCGCGGCCAGATCGAGCTTCTCTCCGGTGGCTACTACGAGCCGGTGCTCGTGGGCGTGCCGCGCCGCGACGGCGTCGGCCAGATCCGCGCCCTTACCGACCGGGTCAACGCGATCTTCGGGCAGCGGCCGCTCGGCGCCTGGCTGACCGAGCGGGTGTGGGAGCCGCACCTTCCATCGCTCCTCGCTGAGGCCGGCGTCGCCTACACCGTCCTCGACGACGAGCATTTCCTCCGCGCGGGTCTGAAGAAGGAGGAGACCGGCGAGTCGTACATCACCGAGGACCAGGGCCTGCCCGTCATCGTGTTCCCCGGCAGCATGAAGCTGCGCTACCTCATCCCGTTCCGCGACGTGAGCGCGACGATCAAGGAGCTGCGTGAGCGGCACGCGGCCGGTGCCCGCCTGGTCGTGTACGCGGACGACGGCGAGAAGTTCGGCGCGTGGCCGGGGACGTACCAGCGCGTTCATAAGGACGGCTGGCTCGAGCAGTTCTTCACTGCTCTCGCGCAGGCGGACTTCATCCAGACCGCGACACTCGAGGACGCGTGGATCTTCCAGAAGCCGGCGCGTCGCATCTATATCCCGGGCGGCGCGTATCCCGAGATGAGCGCGTGGGCGCTCGATGCGGCCGCGGCGCGCCGTCTGCAGCAGGCGCGTCACAAGCTCGGCGAGGATCTCGAGTCGCTGGTGGCGGCACCTCTCTGGCGCAACTTCTTCTCGAAGTACCCCGAGGCGAACGCGCTCCACAAGCGGATGCTCATCGTGTCGGAGGAGCTCGCGCGCCGCAGCATCCTCGACGCGTCGATGGAAGTGCGTCAGGCGCAGCAGAACCTGTGGCGCGCGCAGGGCAACGACGTGTATTGGCACGGCGTCTTCGGCGGCATCTACTTCCCGCATCTGCGCTCCGACGCGTACGCATCGCTGCTCAAGGCTGAGCGAATCCTTTCCGAGCGGCGCGTCGCCGCGGGCGAGGCACGCGACTATGACGTCGACGGCTACGACGAGTACATCTTCCGAGGCAACGCCGGCGCGGTGTTCGTGCACGTTCAGGGCGGCGCCGTGATCGAGTGGGACATCTACGCGTCGGCGACGAATCTCGTCGACACGCTCGCGCGGCGTCCCGAGGCCGAGCACGACGAGCTGCGCCGCGCGGAGAAGGCCGGCAAGATCCTCGTCGGCAAGGCCGCCGAGAAAGAAACGAAGTCGATCCACGACGCTGTGCGCGCGAAGGAGCGCGGACTCGCGAAGCTGCTCGAATACGATCCCGCCCGCCGCGGTCTGTTCCAGGACAGCTTCACCGTACGTAAGGGCGAGCCGACCAATCTCCACGCGGTGTACTACGCGCTCACGCCGCAGCGCGAAGCGCGCACCGTGAGCCTCACGCTCGAGCCGCCGGCGCGGACGCTCGCGGCGACGCCTGGTCTCGGGATCCGCAAGGACATCCGCATCGCGGACGAAGGGCTCGCGGCGGGCGTGCGCTACCGCCTGCGGAACGACGGCGATGAGACGATCGAGCTCTCGTTCACCAGCGCGTCGAACCTCGGGCTCCTCGGCGAGAACGAGGCCGCCGACGTCATCACGGTGGGCACGCGAAAGACGACCGCGGGGAAGTCGATCGAAGTGCGCAACGTGACCGACGTGCAGGTGCACTCCGAGTCGAAGCACTTCGATCTCACGCTCGCGATCGATCCGCCGGCGCTCGTGATCACCAAGCCCATCTACGCGATCACCAACTCCGAATCGGGCTTCGAGCGCATCTACGAGCAGCTCGAGATCACCATGACGTGGAATGTCGAGATCGAGCCCGACAGTCACGTCGACCTCGAGATCCGCGGTACCGCGCTCGGTCAGATGGTCGAGCCAGAGGTCATGCGACCGACCGCGCGCCGTCGCAAGGCGACCACGCCCGCGGGCGAAACTCCGGCCCGCCCGCGGAGGTAGACCCTCCGCCGATGTACGAGCCGCTCTCGCCCGCCCATCAGCCCAGTCCGGCGCCACGGTCGAGCGGCCCAAGCGGCGCGGCTCTCCTCCTGGTCGGCGTGATCCTCGGTGGTGTCGCGGGTGGCGCGACGGCGACGCTCCTCGACGGACGCGCGCCAGCCGAGCTGGTGCCGACGCCGGTCCCCACCGCGCTCGCGACGACCGTGCCGGTCGTGGTGCCCGCGGGCATCGACCCGATCGTCGACGTCGCGAAGGAGATGCTGCCCTCGGTCGTGACCGTCGTGAACCGCCTGCCGTCAGGTCAGCAGCAGTCGAGTGGGTCGGGGTTCGTCGTCGATGCGCGGGGCTACGTGGTCACGAACAATCATGTCGTCGAGAACGTGCGCGGTGGTGGCGCCGGCGCGTCGTTCGACGTCATCTTCAGCGACAACCAAACGCAGAAGGCGACGCTCGTCGGTCGCGATCCCGACACCGATATCGCCGTGCTGCAGATCACCGCGAAGGCGAGCCTCAAGGTCGCGCCGCTCGCGAATAGCGACAACGTGCCGGTCGGCGCGGCGGTCGTCGCGATCGGCAGTCCGCTCGGCGAGTTCCAGAACACCGTCACGGTCGGCGTCGTCTCAGGGAAGGGCCGTCGGGTGCAGGAAACGCAGAACGTGTTCCTCGACGATCTCATCCAGACCGACGCCGCGATCAACCCCGGGAACTCCGGCGGTCCGCTCATCTGGGCCGCCACCAGACAGGTCGTCGGCATGAACACCCTCATCGCCGATCCGAGCCAGGCGCAGGGCCTGGGCTTCGCTATCTCGTCGAACACCATCCGCACGGTGTCCGACGAGCTCATCAAGAACGGAAAGATCGAGCGCGGATTCATCGGTATCCAGTACGCGCCGCTGTCGCCGCGCGCCGCCGTTGCGCTCGGTCTCCCGTCGGCTGCCGGCATCCAGATCTCCGCCGTGGTGGCCGGTTCGCCCGCGACGGCGGCCGGCCTGCGCGCGGGTGACGTCGTGACGAAGCTGAACGACCAGCCGATCGACCAGGAGCACCCGCTGCAGTCGCTCATGGTCAAGTTCCGGCCGGGCGACAGGGTGCGTCTCACGATCCTCCGCGACAGCGCGACGCAGACCGTCGAAGTGACTTTGGGCCGAGCGACCGCCGGGTGACGCTCGGAAGGCGCGACGCCTTCCTCTACCTCGCGGCCGCGACACTCGGCAGCTTCGGTCTCGGCGTCGCGGCGTTCTACCTGAACTTCCTCTACCGCTCGCTCGGCTACGACGGCGTCGCGCTCGGCGCGCTCGTCGGAGCAGCGGCACTCGGCGTGGTCATCGGAGCGGTGCCCGCTGCGACGATCGCGCGCGGCCGCTCGCGGCGCACGGTCATCCTGAGCGGCGGCGTCCTGGCGGGGTTCGGACTCGCCGGTCTCGTGGTCTTCGCCGCGTTCGTCCCGCTGCTCGTCGCCGCGACGCTGTTCGGTCTCGGCGGCATCCTCGCGTCTTCCTCGGGCGCGGCGCTCCTCGCCGACGCGACGGCCGCGGGCGCACGTTCGTCGCGCTTCGGGCAGCAGATCGCACTGGGCACGATGGCGGCGTTCTTCGCGAGCGCGCTCGCGGGCGTACTTGCCGCGCCGGTCGCGGCGTTCCTGCACGCCGATCCGAACGACACGATCGTGCTGCGCGTGCTCGTCGCCGGCGGCGGCATCTGCGCCGCGCTGTCAGCGCTCCCGGTGCTCCTCATCGGGAGCGTTCCGGTCGCGGGGCCCGCGCTTGACGCGCCGCGCCGCTACGGCCTGCTCGCACGGTTCCTCGCCGTCGAGGTCGTCTTCGGGCTCGGCGCCGGAAGCTTCCTTCCATTCACGAATCTGTTCTTCGCGGAGCGCTTCGGCGTGCCGTTCGCCGCGCTCGGCGTGCTCCTCGGGGTCATCGCGGTCGCGGGCAGCCTCGGCGCGCTCGCGCACGGGCGCTTCCTCGCGCGGCGTTTCGGCGCCGTCCCCTCGATCGTCGGCGTCGTGCTCGGCTCGGTGCCCTTCGCGATCGTCGCGGCGTTCGCGAGCGATCTATCGGTCGTCGTCGCTGCGCTCGCGCTGCGTGCCTGGCTCATGTACGGATCGAGCGCCACCTGGAACGCGATCACGTTCTCGTCCTTTACGCCGCGGGAACGCGCCGGCGTGAACGCGATCGCCGCGCTCGCATGGAGCGCCGGCTCCGGCGTCGGCGCGGTGATCTCGGGCGCCATCCGCGGCGCGGTCGGGCCCACTGGATACACCGTGAATCTGTTGACCCTCGTCGTCTTTTATATGGCGGCCGCAATGCTCATCCTGGTGTTCTTCCGCGCGCACGTTCCGAGCGGCGACGTTGGCGCGGTCGTGTTGCCTGCCCCAGACTCACGCGCGTGACCACTCCCGCCCGCGATCTCGTGGCCGCCGCATTTTCGGAAGCGCTCGCGCGCGCGGCGCGGCAATACGGCTGGCAGGGCTGGGAGAGCGAAGCGATCGAGGTCGAGGTCCCGGCGAACGCCGAGCACGGCGACTACGCGACGAGCGTCGCGATGCGTCTCGCCAAGACATTGCGGAGGCCGCCGCGCGAGATCGCGACCGCGATCAAGGATCAGCTCGATCTCCGTCCGCCGCTCGCCGCGGCCGAGGTCGCGGGCGGCGGCTTTGTGAACGTGCGTCTCGATGTGGCCTGGCTGCGCGGGCAGGTCGACGCGATCATCGCCGACGGCGCGGACTACGGCCGCTCGGAGACGCTGCGCGGAAAGCGTATCCAGGTCGAGTTCGTCTCCGCCAACCCGACCGGTCCGCTCACGCTCGCGAACGCGCGCGGCGGTCCGCTCGGCGACGTGCTCTCGTCGGTGCTGCAGTTCGCGGGCGCCGCCGTGCAGCGCGAGTACTACGTCGAGGACGGCGGCACGCAGGTGAAGCGCTTCGGCGAATCGGTCGCGATCCGCTACCGGCAGCTCTTCGGCGAAGAGATCGAGGTCCCGCAGGACGCGTATCCGGGCGAGTACGTGACCGAGATCGCGGCGCAGATCAAGGAGAAGCACGGCGACCTGTACCGAACGCTCACGCTGGAGGAGCAGGGACGCGTGTTCGCGCCGATGGCCATCGACTGGGTCGTCGCGGACGCGCAGCGCGTGACGCGGAAGTTCGGCATCACGTTCGACAGCTGGTTCAAGCAGTCGTCCTTCCTCGAGTCGGGCTACTTCACGAAGACTATGGAAGAGCTGCGGCGCCGTGGCTGCCTCGTGGATCGCGAAGGTGCGGTGTGGTTCGAAACGCCCGAGGCGCGCGCGCTCGACCGCGAGGGTGAGGAGGGCTGGGTCGTCATCCGCTCGAACGGCGACCCGACCTATCTCGGCACCGACATCGCGTACCACCGCCTCTGCCTGGAAGAGCGCGGCATCGACCTCAAGATCAACGTCTGGGGCGCGAACACGCATTACCACCTGCTGCAGATGAAGATCGCACTGCCCGGGCTGGGGATCACCGAGGACCGCTGGAATGTCGTGCTCTATCAGTACGTCCGCTTCCTCCACGAGGGCGTGCTCCAGCGGATGGGCCGACGCACCGGTCTGTTCCTCCTGCTCGAGGACGTGCTCGAGGCCGTGGGCAAGGACGCGACGCGTTTCCTGTTATTGCAGCGCGGCGCCGACAGCCAACTCGACTTCGACTTCGAGCTCGCGGTGCAGCAGTCGAACGACAACCCCGTTTACTACGTGCAGTACGCGCACGCGCGCATCGCGAGCATCTTCCGCACCGCGGCCGAGCGCGGCATCACGCCGGACGGCGCCGACCTCTCGGTGCTCACGACACCCGGCGAGCTCGCGCTCATCAAGCTGTGCCTACGCTTCCCGGAGCTCCTCGCCGACATCGTCGGCCACCGCGGCGTGCACCTGCTCACCGGCTACGCCCTCGAGCTGGCCGGCGCGTTCCACGGCTTCTATCGCGACCACCGCGTCGTGAGCGACGACGCGGCGGTCTCGAAGGCGCGTCTCCGCTTGGTGCAGGCGGTGCAGGTCACGCTGCGTCAGACTCTCGGACTGCTTGGGGTCAACGCTCCCGACTCGATGTAGTCGCGATCACGGCTTAGCCGGACTCGGGCTCGCGCCGCGACCGCCCTGTCCGCCGAACAAGCCCTGCAGCGCGTTGCCGCCGGCGACGATCGCGGTGGCGGAGAGATTCCCGCTCGCGTCCGTGGTGCCGACGATCGTCACCTGGTCGTTGGCCTTGAGATCACTGAGCTTGATGTCCGACTCGACCGTCTTCACGATGCGCGTGGAGCTTCCGACGAGCACGATCTGCGACGTCACGGTCGGTGACGCACCCTGCACGCCGCCCTGGCGGACCTCGATCGTGATCGATCCGTCGTTCACCGAGATGATCCGCCCGGCCATCGCCTGACCGCCGAAGGCGCCGGACCCGCCCGCGCCGCCCTGACCGACGCGTCCGGTGATCGCGCCGCGCCCGGCCGTGCCCGACGGCGTCGCGGACGCGGTCGCCTCGTTGGCGCTGCCCTTTCCGACGGTCATGCCCGCGGCGAAGGAGCCGCCCGCGAGCAGGAGCGCGACGACGACGGCGATCGCCATCTGTGCTGGCTTCATCGATGTGTTCCCTTTCTATTCGTAGCGGAGTGCCTGGATGGGGTGCAGGCGCGCGGCGCGCATCGCGGGATAGAGCCCGAAGACGACGCCGATCAGCACAGAGACGCCGACGGCGATGATCACGGTGCCCGCGGTGATCAGCAGGACGAGTCCGCTCGCCTGGGGTATGAGCGAGACCGCGACCGTGATCGCCCACCCGAGGAGGATGCCGAGGATGCCGCCGATCCCGGTGAGCGCGATGGACTCGATCAGGAACTGGACCATGATGTCGCGCCGTCGCGCGCCGACGGCCTTGCGGATACCGATCTCGCGGGTCCGCTCGTTCACGGACACGAGCATGATGTTCATGATCCCGATCCCGCCCACGAGCAGCGAGATGCCACCGATCGCCCCGAGCAGCAGCGTGAACGACGCGGTGACCGCGCCGAGTGCGGAGAGCGTGTCGTTCTGATTGGTGACGGTGAAGTCGGCGGATGCCGGGTCGGTGATCTTGTGCCGCTGGAGCAGGACGCTCGTGACGTCGGCGGTCGTCTCGCCCATCGTGTCGCTCGACGTCGCCTTGACGACGATCGTGTTCACGATGTTCAGACGGCCCGTGAGCACTCGCTGCGCCGTCGTGATCGGGACGAGGATCTGATCGTCGCGGCTGAAGCCGAAGGTGCTTCCCTTCGACTCGAGCACGCCGACGACCTTGAAGTTCACGATCCGCGCGCGCTGCTGTCCCTGACCCTGCGGGCCGCCGCCGAAGACCTGCCGCAGCTGCAGCGTCTGCCCGACCGCGTCACCGTCGCCGAAGAGATTGGTCGCGGTCGTCGAGCCGATGACCGCGACCTGGGCATTGATGGTGAGATCCGAGGCGGTGAAGAAGTCGCCGCTCTGCATCTTCCAGTCGCGTACGGTCGGGTAGTCCTCGGTGACACCGTTGACGTTGGTGTTCCAGTTCTGCCCGGCCGCCGTGACCTGCCAGCGGCCCGCGCCCTGCTCGGCGTGGATGGCGGCGACGCTCGCGCCGAGCTGCGCTTGCAGCGACCGCATGTCGTCGAGCGTCAGGTTCTGCGCCTGCGCGCCCGCGCCCTTCAGTCCTTGGTCGCTCAGATTCGCCGGCGAGACCGTGATCAGGTTCGAGCCCAGCGACAGGATGACGTTCTGCACCTGCGCCGAAGCGCCGTTGCCGACGGCCACCATCGCGATGACCGACGCGACTCCGATGATGACGCCGAGCATGGTGAGCGCCGAGCGCAGCTTGTTGACGACGAGCGACTGCAGCGCGGAGCGGAACGAGTCGTAGAGCTTCATTCGCCCGCGCCGATGCCGGAGGCGATCTCGTCTTCCGCTCGGCGTGGCTCGAGGACGGGCTCGTCGCGAGCGACCACGCCGTCACGCATGCGCACGATGCGGCGGCAGTGCGATGCGACGTCGGGCTCGTGCGTGACCATCACGACGGTCTTGCCCAGCGCGTTGAGCCGCTGGAAGATCGCGAGGATCTCCGCGCTCGAGTGCGAGTCGAGGTTCCCGGTCGGCTCGTCGGCGAGGATCATCGACGGGTCGGTGAGCAGCGCCCGCGCGATGGCTACCCGCTGCTGCTGACCCCCGGAGAGCTCGCTCGGGCGATGACGCACGCGGTCGGCGAGGCCGACCTGCCCCAACGCCGCAAGCGCGCGTGCGCGGCGGTCGTGACGGTCTCCGCCGTACACGAGCGGCAGCTCGACGTTCTCGACGGCGTTGAGGCGCGAAAGGAGATTGAACGTCTGGAACACGAAACCCAGATGCTTGTTGCGAAGTGCGGCGAGCTGGTCGTCCGACAGCTTCCCAACGTTCTCGCCCGCCAGCTCGTACGTGCCGCCGTCCGCGACGTCGAGGCAACCGAGGATGTTCATCAGCGTCGACTTCCCCGAGCCGGACGGCCCCATGATCGCGACGAACTCTCCGGCGTGGATGTCGAGGTCGACCCCGGCGAGCGCGCGGACCTCGATCTCCTTGCCGATGCGGTACGTCTTCGTGACTCCGCGTAGGCGCACCACCGGGCGCGGCGCAGCCGACGAGCCATACCGGTACGGCACCGACGCGCGATCGACGACGGTCACCGGATCACGATCCCGCCGCCCGGTCCGCCCGGTCCGCCCTGCTGCTGACCGCCGCGATTCGGCGTCGCCGACGCGCCGGCGCGGGCCTGCGGCAGGATCACGAGGTCGCCTTCCTTGAGGCCACCACCGGTCACCTCAGTGAGCGTGTCGTTGGAGATGCCGAACGTCGCGTCGACGTCGACGGGCTGTCCGTCCTTCAACACCTGCAGGTAGCGCCGCGTGCCCTGCGTCTTGATCGCGAGGTTCGGAACGGTGAGCACGTCCTGACGGCTCACGAGGATCACGTTCGCGGTGCCGCTCATGCCCGGCCTGAGCGACGCGTTCGGGACGTCGATCGTGACGTCGACGCCGTACACCGGCACGCCCTGCTGGATCGTGGCGACCGGGTCGACGCCGGTGACCTTGCCGGTCATGCGCGTCGTCGCGCCGAGCGCGTCGATCGTGATGTTGGCCACCAACCCCAGCTTCAGCTTCGAGACGTCCGCCTCGCCCACGGTGCCGTGCAGCTGCACGGTGCCGGTGTTCGCGAGGAGGACCACCGGCGTCGTCGTGCTCGACGAGGCCGGCTCGCCGATGTTGCCGTTGATCGCCTGGACGATCCCCGCGCTCGGGGCGCGCAAGATCGTGTAGTCGAGGTTCGTCTGCGCCGTCTGCACGGCCAGCTGCGCCGAGTCGACGCTGTTCTGCGCGCTCTGGATGTCCGCCGGCTTCGACGCGAGCGCGCTTTGGGCGTTCTGGACCGCCTGGGTGGTGCGGTCGATCGTCGCCGGGACGTTCTGCACGGCGGTGACGTAGCTGCCGTTGATCGCGTCGGTCAGCGTGCTCACCGACGAGCCGGACTGCGTCAGCTTCACCTTCACGGTGGACACGACCTGCTGCTCGCCGGTGACGAGCGTGTAGAGGGTCGCGAGATCAGCGCGCCACTGGTCCACCGGACCACCGATCTTCTTCGTGTTCGATGTATTGAGAGCGGCCTGCGCGGTGCTGACCGCGCCCTGCAGCGCTCCAATGACCGATGAGGTCGTGTCCAGCGCGCCCGTCAGACGCGAGAGCGCGACCTGGTAGTTCGTCTGCGCGAGCTGGAAACTCCCCGCGATGCTGGTGGTATCGCTGCCCGCGGCCACCGCGCTGTCGAAGGTGTCCATGACGGAGAGCATCGTGCTCCGCGCGTTCTGGTAATCGCTGAGCGCCGGCGTCAGGAGTGTGGCCGAGTTCGCGCGCGCGTTCTGCAGCGGCGCGTACGCCCCGAAGAGGGAGTTGTACGCGGTCCGGAAATCGCCCGTGTCTCCGCCGCCGACGATCTGGTTCATGAGCGCAACGAGCGCGTCGAGCTGCGCCTGCATCGTGTCGAGGCTGCTCTGGAAGGTCGGGATATCCGCGACGGCAGCGGAGGTGAGGCTGAGGTAGTTCGTTCGCGCGGCCGCGTAGTTCGCCTTCATCTTCGCGAGCGCCGCCTGCGCGTTCGCGACATCGGTGTCCGCCGACCTTCGCGCGTTGTCGAGGCTGCGCGCCGCATCCGCATAGGACTGGTTCTGGCGCTGCAGGTTCGACTGCGCGCTCGCCAGGCTGTTCTGGGCGTTGGCGAGCGCGTTCTCGAGATCGGTCGCTTCGATGCGCGCCAGCTCCTGGCCGGTAGTGACCTGCTGCCCGACCGTCACCGATATCGCCGAGATGCGACCGGCGCTGCGGAAGTTGAGGCGCGCCTGGCCGGCCGGGTTGACCGAGCCGGAGATCGCGACCGTCTGCGCGAGGCTCGCGCGCGTCGCCTCCGCTGTGCGGTATTCCACCTTCGCGGTACTCGTGTTCCCGCGGAAGATCGTGACCGCGCCACCAACGACGACCGCCGCGAGGACGATCGCGAGGATGCGACCTGGCCAGGTCGCGACCATGCCCCTCACAGCAGTCACCGGCAAACTCACGGCGGTCATGCGGTCACCCCTTCCTTGATGAGACGCGCGGTCACGACCGCGCCGAGCGCGTAGGCGACGACCACGGCGAGCGCGAACGCGCCGAGCGCGGGGATCTGCCAGAGGATGAAGAGGATCGTCGCGCCAGCGAGCGCGACGACCGGCGCCGGGATCTGGTTCTGGAACCGCGACAGCGCGCGCGTGTGCAGCAGCGCGTCACCGAGCCGCCACGACGTCGCGGCGAAACCGACGAGCAGCGCGAGCAGGGCGAAGACGCAGAGGACTGCGAACGCGGTGAGACCGACCTGAAGCGCGGCCGGCGCGCCGAACGGCGTGTCGGGCAACGCGCCGGTCACGAAGCTCAGGAAGACCACCCATCCCAGCGCCGCGGTGGAGATCGCCAGACCGAGGACGACCAGTCCGGCCGCGAGCACGCGCGCCTGCGATCGCCACCCGCCAAGGGATGCGCGGTACACGGCGACGACCTGATCGTTCGCGAGCACGAGCGTCGATGCGGTGAGCAAGAGCACCAGGAGCAGCCCCGCGGCGTCACGCGCGGTGTCGGACACGCCACGCTGCAGCGGGACGATCAGCTGGAAAGGACCCGCGACGCGCCGCTGCGCGTCCACGATGGTGCGCCCGGGCGGCAGGCTGTTGCGCGGATCGAAGAAGACGCGCGGGCGCGACACCGGCTCGAGACCCGACGAAGGCGAGGTGGTCGCGGCGCCGACGAACAGGATCGCGCTCAGGCCGACCGCGACCACGAGCGTGCCGAAGACGATGGCGATGTCGCGTCGCGTCATCGGACCAGCCTGCGGCTGCCCGGCGGCGTGCTCGCCATGAGCGCGTGCGCGGCGAACACGCAGGCGACTCCGACGAGCGCGACGGCGAGCACGGTGAGGCCGTCGATGAAGAAGGAGGCGTTCGACGCGCCGCTCGACGCGGCGCCGACGACGTTCGTGAGGGCGGCCGCGATGTCCTCGCCGCTCTCCGCGAGCTGCCGCGCGAGGTAGGCGAGGCTCGGGAGCGCGAGCAGCGCGGCGACGAGCCATTCCCAACCGACGCGCCGCTCGACGACGCGACGCATGACCGCGTCGCGGAAGCCGACCGGCAATGCTTGCGGCGGGACCGCCGCCAGGACGTGGTGCACCTCGCGCTCTTCCGGCGCGAGGTCCGGCAGTCCGTTCACCTCGTTCATGCCTGTGTCTCCCTCCGTCGCGCCGCGAGGCGCGCCTTGAGCGCGGCGCGCGCGCGGTGCAGGTGTGTCTTCACGGTGCCGAGTGGGATGCCCAGGGCGTCGGCCACCTCTTGATAGGACAGCTGCTGCATGTGACGCAGAGTCAAGGCCGCGCGGTACGCGGGTGGCAGCTCCGCCATCGCCGCGACCACCTCGGAGACAGCTTCGCGTCGGAGCGCCGATGCCTCCGGTCCCGATTCCTCGGGTTCGGCCGATTCGGGCAGCTCATCGACCACCGTCTGGTGCGCATGCCACCGCTGCACGTGATTGAGGCTCGCGTTGGTGGCGATGCGGAAGATCCACGGGCCGAACGGCAGGCTCGGGTCGTACTGATGGAGCGCCTTGTACGCGCGGATGAACGTCTCCTGTGCGCAGTCCGACGCCGCGTCGGCGTCGCTCGTGATCCGTAGCGCGATGTTGTACACCCGGCCTCCGTAACGTTCGACGAGGGTCGAGAAAGCATCGGCATCGCCGGCGAGGCACCGCTGGACGACCTCTTGATCGGTGCGCGTCAGCCGGCGGCCTCCGATGGCGCCCGAGGCCCCCTCCAAATCCGGTTACCCGAGGGCCTCTCGGGGTGTTTCGCGTATTGTGGTGCCCCCGATGGACCTCACTTGGTTGGGACACGCTTGCTTCCGCATGCGCGGCCGTGAAGGCATAGTCCTGACCGACCCACCCGATCCGAAATCGGGCCACGCCATCTCGCGCACCGAGGCCGGTCTCGTGACGATCTCTCACGACCACGCCGGCCACTCCAGCCTGAAGTCGGTGGGCGGCGAGCCGGTCGTCCTCCGTGGCCCAGGCGAGTACGAGGTCCGCGAGGTGCTGGTGACCGGACTCGGCACCTTCCACGACGACGACAAGGGCGCGTCGCGCGGCCGCAACACCGTGTTCGCGATCCGCCTCGACGACCTTCTCATCTGTCACCTCGGAGACCTCGGGCACGCACTACCGACGGCGGATCTCGAGCGTCTCGGTGACATCGACATCGTGCTCGTGCCGATCACCGGCGCGGACACGAACCTCTCCGCGGCGAGGGCGGCGGAGATCGTCCATCAGCTGGAGCCGAAGGTCGTCGTCCCGATGTCCTACGACCCCGATGTTCAGAAAAAGGACAGTCCATTCGAGCGCCTCTTACACGAGCTCGGTGTGAAGGAGCTCACCCCCGTCCCGAAGCTCTCCGTCACGCGCGGCTCGCTGCCCGAGAACGTGCAGGTCGTCGCCCTCGACTCCCGAGCGCGCTAGGCCTAACCTCCGTCGCCAGAACGGAGGAGGGACATGCAGGCACCGAACATGGGAGGGACGACGCGCTCGGCGCGCGTTGAGGTCACACAAGCATTCCAGTACGGCCTCATCATCTTCACGCTCACAGCGCTGCTCGGTCTCGCGAACGCGACGCAGCTATTCGGCGCGCTCGATCGCAACACGCTGCTCACGCATCTCCATTCGGGGACGCTCGGCTGGATCACGATGGGCGTGATCGGCATCGCGATCTGGATCTTCGCTCGCGGAGATGACGATCTCGCTGCTCCGGTCATGCTCAGCGCGCTGTCCACGGCTGCGTATGTCATGGCCTTCTGGTCCGGCGTCTTCATCCTGCGTGGCGTCTTCGGGCTCTCGGAGCTCGCGGTCATCGTGTACTGGTGGTGGTTCGTCTACACGCGTGCCGGCCGCTGGGCCGGGATCACGCGCCTCGATATCCCGAAGCTGTCGGTCGTCCTCGGGCTCACGACCCTGGTCGTTGGTTCGACGCTCGGAGTCACGGTACAAGTGCTCCTCGCTACGGGGAACGCGATCCCGACGTCCGTCGATCTCATCGGTGCTCACGCGACGGCGCAGATCGGCGGCTACCTCGTGCTCGTCGCCGCGGGCTTTGCGGAGTGGCAGCTCGCTGGTGCCGGCAAACGGAGCATGCTCGGTCTCGCCCAGGTCTATCTCCTGTTCGTCGGTGGCCTCGTGCTCGCGTTCAGCCTCCTCCTGGCGTCGTACCTCGGACCGCAGCTCGCGCAGGCGCTCCCCGGGGTCGCGACGGTGTTGACCGTCGCCGGCATCGTCATCGTCGCGGTCCGTTTCGGACGCACGGCGATCGCGGCACCCTGGATGGCAGCCACAGGCACGCGGCACGTCGCTGTCGCGGTCGGCTTCCTGGCGCTGGCGGTCATCCTCCAGGCGATCCTCGTGCAGCAGTTCGTCGCGGCTCAAGGTGACATCAGCAAGGTCTCGATCGGTCTGGTGCATGCGCTCGATCACTCGTACTTCATCGGCGTCATGACGAACGTCCTGTTCGGCGCGATCCTCGTGACCACCGCGGATCGTCCGCGCATCTGGCCATGGGCCGACCACGTCATCTTCTGGGGCCTCAACCTCGGCGCCGCCGCCTTCATTGCGGTGCTGCTCGTCGTGGGCTCGGGCGAGGGCGCGAAGCCCTTTACGCACCCGGTCTCGTTCGTCGCGCCGATCATGGGCCTGTCGGCCCTGCTCGGCATCGCCACCTATCTCATGCGCCTGATGGGCGCGAAAGCAGCAGTCGCCGCGGGCGCGCGGGCCTAGGCGGAGTTCACCCAAGGCGCTCGGCACCGGACGGTCGGGGCGACCCGGCCGTCCGGTATGAGATACTTTTCATAACGTCGCGCACGCGCGCGGCGACTTTTTCTGTCCGGGTGGTCCGAGTTTCCGATGTACGCCATCGTCCGCAGCGGCGGCAAGCAGTACCGCGTCGAAGAGGGAGCCCTCGTCAGCGTCGACAGCCTCGCCGGCAAGGTCGGTGAGACCGTCACGCTCGGCGACATCCTGGTCATCGCGGACGGCGACGACGTGAAGGCGGGCACACCGGCGCTCGGTGGCGCGAAGGTGACGGCCGAGATCGTCGCCCACGGGAAAGGCCCGAAGATCCACGTCCTCCGGTACAAGAACAAGACACGCCAGCGCCGCGGACGCGGCCACCGCCAGTCGGAGACGACGCTCCGGATCACGAAGATCGAGGCGTAAGAGAAAATGGCACACAAAAAGGGCGCAGGCTCCACCCGCAATGGTCGCGACTCCGCCGGCCAGCGGCTCGGCGTGAAGGAATTCGCCGGCTCGCGTGTTGAAGCAGGTACGGTCCTGGTCCGCCAGCGGGGCACGCGCCTCCTCGCCGGCCAGAACGTCGGCGTGGGCAAGGACCACACGCTCTTCGCGCTCGTCGCGGGCGAAGTGAAGTACACCCCCGCGCGCGACGACCGGCGCAAAGTCAACGTCATCCCAGCGGCGTAGAGAGAAGGACCCCATGAAGGAAAAGATCCACCCCAAGTACATGCAGGCCAAGGTGCAGTGCGCCTGTGGCAACACGTTCACGACCGGTTCGACGAAGCCCGAGCTTCACGTCGAGGTCTGCGCGAAGTGCCACCCGTTCTTCACCGGCAAGCAGCACATCCTGGACATCCAGGGTCGCGTCGATCGCTTCAACAAGCGGTACGGGACCAAGCAGGCGGAGCAGCCGGCCGCGAAGGCGGAGGCCGCTCCGGGCCGTTAGCTGGCGCCGGTGAATCCCTCGGGCCAAGGGGGCCTCGAGGTGATCGTCGGCTCGATGTTCAGCGGAAAGAGCGAGGAGCTCATCCGCCGTGTGAAGCGCGCGGTCATCGCGCGCCGAGCCGTGCAGGTCTTCAAACCCGCCGTCGACGATCGCTTCGGCGTCGAGGCCGTGCGGTCGCACGACGGCGATACGTTCGAGGCGCGTCCGGTACTTGTTGGCGAGGAGATCCTGCAGCTCATCGCCCCGGACACGACGGTCGTCGGCATCGACGAGGTCCAGTTCTTCGACCACGCCATCGTCGGAGTGGTGCGCAAGCTGGTCGCGAGCGGTCGTCGCGTCATCTGCGCCGGCCTCGACCTCGACTTCCGCGGCGAGCCGTTCGGTCCGGTGCCGACGCTGCTCGCCCTCGCGGAGAAGGTCGACAAGCTCGAAGCGATCTGCGTGGTCTGCGGCGAGTCCGCGACCAGGACGCAGCGGATCGTCGATGGCGTGCCGGCGTTCTACGACGAGCCGATCATCGTCATCGGCGCGAAAGAGGCGTACGAGGCGCGTTGCCGGAGCTGCCACGAGGTGCCGCGGCGCGCCGTCCGTTCCACCGAGACCGCGGGCGGACGGTGAAGGCATCCACCGCGTACGGCGGGCAGGCCGTCATCGAGGGCGTGATGATCCGTGGCCGGCGCACGGTCGCACTCGCGTGCCGCCTCCCGACCGGCGAGATCTATCGGTACCGCGAGCCGCTGCGCTCGGTGCTGCTGCGGTCGCGCATCGCGCGTGCGCCCTTCGTGCGAGGCCTCATCGTGCTCTGGGAATCACTTTCGTACGGCACGCGGATGCTCATGCGTTCGGCCGACCTGCAGCTCGCGGAAGGCGAAGGGTCGATGAGTGGCGGCAGCAACGCGGCCATCTTCGCCGTCGCGCTCGTCGCGGCGCTCGCATTCTTCGTCGGTATCCCATACCTCGCCACCCAGGCGGCGCGCCAGCTCATCGAATCGACGCTGCTGCTCAACATCGCCGAGGGTCTGCTGCGGATGGCGCTGTTCCTCGGCTACCTCGCGGCGATCTCGCTCGCGCCGGACATCCGTCGCGTGTTCATGTACCACGGCGCGGAACACATGACGATCCACGCCTTCGAGCACGGCGAGGAGCTCGTGCCGGCGCGCATCGAGCCATATCCGACCGCGCATCCGCGCTGCGGCACCGCGTTCCTGCTGTTCGTCGTCGTCGTGTCGATCGCGCTGTTCGCGTTCCTACCGCGGACGAACATCTTCGTCGATCTCGTGGCGCGTCTGCTGCTGATCGTGCCGGTCGCGTCGATCTCGTACGAGGTCCTCCGCTTCGGCGCGGCGCACGAGGCCGATCCGCTGATGCGCGTGTTCGTCGCGCCCGGCCTTTTGCTCCAGCGCATCACGACGCGGCGCCCCGACGCGGGGATGATCGAGGTCGCGGTCGCGTCGCTGCAGGAGGCGCTCGCCGGCGACGCCGAGGCCGCGGGCAAGATGCCCGCGCCGAGCCAGCCTTGAGCGATCCCCTCACTCCTGGTCTCCGCCGACGCCTCGCGAAAGTCGAGGAGCGTTACGACGAGCTCACCCAGCTCATGGCCGATCCCCAGACGACCGGGAGCCACGAGCGCATCCGCGAGGTCGGCCAGGAGCTCGCGCAGCTACAGCCGGTCGTCGACGCCGTGCGCGCGCTGCGCGCTGCCGAAGCGCGTCTCGAGGAAGCGCGGCAGCTCGTCGACTCCGACGACGCGGACCTGCGCGACATCGCGCGCGAGGATGTCGCGAGCGCCTCGCGGCAGATCGACGACGTGCTCGCGCGGCTGCGCGCCCTGCTCGTGCCGCGCGATCCCCTGGATGAGAAGAACGTCATCGTCGAGATCCGCGCCGGCGAGGGCGGGGAAGAGGCCGCCCTGTTCGCGCTCGATCTCTACCGGATGTACGCGCGCTACGCCGAGCGCCATCGCTGGAAGGTCGAGGTGCTGTCGCAGAGCGACGCGGAGAAGGGCGGCTTCAAGGAGATCATCTTCCGGATCGCCGGAAAAGGCGCGTACAGCAAGCTGAAATTCGAGTCCGGCGTGCATCGCGTCCAGCGCGTGCCGGCGACCGAGGCACAGGGTCGCATCCACACCTCGACCGCGACCGCCGCCGTTCTCCCAGAGGCGGAAGAGATCGACATCCAGATCCCCGAAAGCGATCTCAAGATCGACGTCTATCGCGCCGGCGGCAAGGGCGGTCAGGGCGTGAACACGACCGACTCCGCGGTGCGGATCACCCATCTCCCGAGCGGCGAGGTCGTGACCTGTCAGGACGAGCGGTCGCAGCTGAAGAACCGCGCCAAGGCGATGGCCGTCCTGCGCGCGCGCCTCCTCGCGCGCGAGCAGGAGCGGCGTGAGCTCGAGACCGGGACGGCCCGGCGCGCGCAGATCGGCCGTGGCGAGCGCTCCGAGAAGATGCGCACCTACAACTTCCCGCAGGACCGCCTCACCGACAAGCGGCTGGGGTACAACCTGTCCAACTTGGAACGGCGTATGGACGGGGACATCGACGACATGATCGACGCGCTCGCGCAGCAGGACGAGGCCGAGCGGCTCGCGAGCCTCGAGGACGACACGAGCTAACACGCGAAAGGCTTGACACGTGATGTAACCTTAAGGTTACATCATGTCGATGATCGTGGAGCGCATGGCGGCGCGGCGTCGAACGATCCTGCTCGGCTCTCTCATCGGCTTCTCGCTCTGGCGGGGCGCGGCGCTGGCGCAGCAGCTGAGCCCGCCGGATGGGCCGCCGATCATCGTCTTTGTCGTCGTCCAGATGGTCGGCGGGCTCGTCTGGGCGATCTTTCTCATCCGTGCGCTCGCTTTCGGCAGCGGCCTGCCCGTTGCCGTCCGCACTGCGTTGAGTGACGAGCTGACGACAGATCGGCGGAGAACATCCTTCGGAATCGGACTCTTTGCGGTGATGTCGGCGCAGGTCCTCCTTCTGTTCGTGGCTTTCGCGAACCCGGCGACCGCCAACACTGGGATCCGCCTCGCTGCAGAGTTCACGATCCTCGTGGGCACCATCGCGACGATCGGCTCCTACCTCTATCTCGACCGCGAGTAGTCCGACGAGCGAGCTGCGCAACCGGATCAAGGAGCGCCGCACCACGCGCGGACTCACACAGGAGGAGCTCGCGGATCTGGTGGGAGTCAGCCGTAAGACGATCAACACCGTCGAGAACGCGCGGTTCATACCTTCGACCGTGCTGGCGCTCCGGCTGGCGCGGGCGCTGCGCGTGAGCGTCGAAGACCTGTTCAGCCTCTCCGGCGACTAGCGATACTCCACGCGTCGGCTCCCCTGGTCATCAGTTGGAACTCGTCGTCCGCGGCGGCACCGTCGTGACGTCCAGCGGCAGCTCGCGCGCGGACGTCGGCGTGCACAACGGCCGGATCGTCGCCATCGGCGACGTTCCGCACGCCGCACGCGAGCTCGACGCGACCGGCAAGCTCGTGCTCCCGGGCTGCGTCGACCTGCACACGCATCTCGCGAGCACGCCGACATTCACGCCGCTCGACGACTTCGAGCACGGCACGCGCGCCGCGATCGCGGGCGGCGTCACGACGGTGTGCTCGATGGTCTATCAGGAGGGCACGTTGCGCGCCGGTATCGAGCGCGGTCTGCGCGATGCCGCGACGTCGCTCGCGGACTTTGCCTTTCACGTCGTCGTCACCGATCCGACCGACGCGGCGATAAGCGAGCTGCCCTTACTCGCGCACGACGGGCACACCGGGCTCAAGGTGTTCATGGTCGCGCCACGCTTTGACGAGCGGATCACCGACTACGTCCGTGTCCTCCGCGCCGCGGCGAGCGCGGGCATGCTCGTCGCGGTGCACGCGGAGGACCACGCCATCGTGGCGCGAGCGACCGCCGAGCTGCACGCCGCCGGCCACGACGGCGTGCGCTACTTCCCGGAGAGCCGTCCGCCCGAAGCGGAGGACGTCGCCATCCGTTCCGCGACCCAGCTCGCCGCGAAGACGGGTGCGTCCATCTATTTGGTGCACCTGTCGTCGCGCGTCGCGCTCGCGGCGCTGGCTGAAGCGAAGGCGCGCGGGCTGCGCGTCCACGGGGAGACCCGTCCGCTGTACCTCTACCTCACGCGCGAGCGTTTCGAGCGCCCGGACGGCGCGCTCTGGGTCGGCCAGCCACCGCTGCGCGAGCGCGACGACGTCGATGCGATGTGGGAGGCGCTGCGGAGCGGCCTGCTCGACACCGTCGGCACCGATCACTACCCGCATCGCCGCGCCGCAAAACTGGCTCCCGGGCTCGCCTTCGACCGAGTCCCGCCTGGCGTCGCGAATCTCGAGACGCTGCTGCCGATGCTGTATTCGGAAGGAGTGCGTCGCGGGCGGCTCACGGTGGAGCGACTGGTCGACGTGCTCGCGACGTCGCCGGCGCGGATCGCGGGTCTGCGTGGCAAGGGCGAGATCGTCGTCGGCGGCGACGCCGACATCGTGATCTTCGATCCGGATACGACGCGCACGATCCGAGCGAACGAGATGCACTCCGCATGCGACTACGACCCGTACGAAGGCTGGGAGGTCACGGGCTGGCCGGCGCTCACGCTCCTTCGCGGCGAGATCGCGTACGCGAAGGGAGAGGTGCTCGCGCGACCGGGCAGTGGTCGCTTGGTCGCCCGCGCCGCGCTGAGCGCGTCGTCCTCCTAAACTCCCGCCGGTGACGCTCACGATGCCCGCGCCGATCACCGCGGAACGACTCGAGACGCGTAACCGCGAGCGGCTCGAGCGGGCGGCCTCGCTGCTGAAGCAGCTCGAGAGGAACGCCGCGCCGTTCACGAAGGACACCGTGCTCGCGCCGCTGAACGACCTGCACCTCGAGCTGAACAACCTCGCGAGCGAATGCGGGATCTACGTCGCGATGCATCCCGACCGCGATGTACAGCAGCTCGCGGAGAAGCTACAGCGTGAGGCGGTCGAGTTCGGCCAGCGTCATCTGCAGAGCCGTCCGATCTACGACGCGCTCGGTGCGATCGATCCGTCGGCGTTGGAGCCGGTCGAGCGCCGCTTCGTCGAGATCGCGCGGAGCGACATGCGTCGCGCCGGCGTGGAGCTGGGACCCGCCGAGCGCGAGCGCGCCCGTGCGCTGCGGGCCGAGCTCACGAAGCTGGGGCAGGACCATGCGCGCAACATCCGCGAGGACACGCGCCACATCGCGCTCGAGGGTCCGCACGAGCTCGAGGGGCTGCCCGCCGACTACGTCGCGACGCATCCGCCCGGCCCGGACGGCGTCATCCGGATCACCACGAACCCGCCCGACCACCAGCCGTTCATGGTCTACGCGCGCAGCGACCGCGCGCGGAAGGCGCTCCAGACCGCATACCAGGACCGCGCGCCGCAGAACGTCGAGGTGCTCGCGGCGCTCACGCGCACGCGACACGAGCTGGCGCGCCTCCTCGGCTATCCGACGTGGGCGCAATACAACGTCGAGGACCGCATGGTGAAGACTCCCGAAGCGCTCGAAAGCTTCTTCGCCGAGCTCGACGATGCGTCGCGCGACGCGGCGAAGGCGGAGTTCGGCGTGCTCCTCGACGAGAAGCGGATCGATCATCCCGGAGCGACGACCGTCGGCGACTGGGAGTGGCAGTACTACTTGAATCGCGTCAAGACCAAGCGCTTCCACTTCGATGCGCAGGAGATCCGTCCCTATCTCGAGTACGGCCGCGTGCGCCAGGCGATCCTCGACCTCAACAGCGAGCTCTTCGGCATGACGTTCGCACCGGTCGTGCACGAGGAGCGCTGGCATCCGACGGTGGAGAGCTTCGATGTCACGATCGACGGCGAACCCGCCGGCCGCATCTCGCTCGACATGCACCCGCGCGAGCGGAAGAACAAGTGGTTCTTCAACGCGCCGCTCCGTCTCGGTGTCGGCGGCAAGCAGTCGGGGCACGGTGTGCTCAACTGCAACTTCCCCGACCCGACCACGCTCTCCGGCCCCGCGCTCATGGAGCACGCCCAGGTCGTCACGTACTTCCACGAGTTCGGCCATCTCGTCCACGGCCTCGCGCGGCGCAGCGTGCCGTACGTGCGTCTCTCGCGGACCGAGGGCGACTTCATGGAGGCGCCGTCGACGTTCCTCGAGGACTGGATCTTCGATTTCAAGGTGCTGACGCGCTTCGCGAGGCACGTCGACACGGGCGCAGCGATCCCTAAGGAGCTCGTCCAGCGGCTGCGCGCTGCGCGCAACTTCGGACGGGCGATCCGGACGCGCCAGATGCTTACGCGCTCGCGGCTGTCGCTCGCGCTGCACGACGGCACGCGACCCGGCGCCGACCCGCGGGAGGTCGAGCGCGACGTCAACGCGCGCTACGGCCTGTTCGAGTCGATCCCCGGCACAGCCTCGCCGGCGAGCTGGGAGCACATGAACGGCGATCACTATTCGGCCGCGTACTACACGTACCTCTGGTCGCAGACGATCGCGAAGGATCTGCACACCGCGTTCGACGGCGACCTCATGAACACGACCGTCTCGAAGCGTTACCGCGACAAGATCCTCGCGCCGGGTGGTACGAAGCCCGCAGCGGACCTCGTCCGTGATTTCCTCGGCCGGCCCTACGACCTGCGTGCGTTCAAGGAGTGGGTCGCGGGGCGGGACTAGGCGCGATCGGCACGTAGGTCTGGAGGATCCCGAAGGGGTCCTCGATCCCCGGTCCGTCACGGCGGTAGAAGATCTGCATCCAGAGCGCACCCTTCTGGAAGATCTGCATGCCGTCAGGCCGATCGCCGCCGATGAAGATCCAGCCCTGACGCACGGCCTCGCCGGGGATGCCGACGTTGACCTTGCCGGCGCCGCACTGGACGTACCAGGTGTTGCCGCGCTCATCGGTGTGGCGGTAGCTCGAGACGATCTGGCAGCTCGGGTAGAGCGTGAGGTCGAGCGGGCGCGCGGTCTGTGGGAAGCTCGCGGGCGCTGGCTGCTTGGCGTCCGACCCGACCAGCATCGTGAGCAGCTCGAGCTTCATCCCGCGGTGAGCGTCGAAGACGACCAGGGAGTGCCGCGGCTCGCCGGTGATGACCACCATCCGGTATCCGCGCTGCTCGTGGACCGTGAGGGAGGCGGTCGCGCCATCGACGACCTCGTAGCGATCCGGCGCGTAGCCGAAGAGCCAGACCTGAGGCTCCTTGGTCTGACAGCCGGTTCCGCTGATGCGCGGATCCGACCAGAGACCCGTCATGGCGACGAGCCCATTCCGCGAGCTGCTGCCAGATCCGTCGTACTGGACCGCGGAAGTACGGAACTGCTGCGCTGCGAATGAGTTGTCGTCGAAACGCAGGTCGCGGTAGCGCGGATCGCTGGCCATGTGAGCGGTCTGCTCCTGTAGGGTGGGTCGCGCCCAGGAGTCACTCGAGCCGCAGATGGCGAACCCCGGGCCGGTCGCGAGCGCTTGCCTGGGATCGAAGCTGCGCGAGATCGGCGTGACGACCGGCGTGGCGGACCGCGGGGTGGTCGCCAGTGGTGTGGGCGTGGGTGCTGTCGCCGAGTTGCCATACGTTCGCTCCCACGACGGCGCGACGGCGATGAGGATGAGCACGACGAGCGCGAACAGGCCCGCGAGAAAATCCCGCACGCCCCTCATCATCGCCCCGGAAACGGAGCGCGTCGTCAGCGTCACGCGGCGCCAAGTCGTACGCCCGCCTTAGGAGTTGGGTACCGTGGTCGCGTGGAACGCCTCCAGTACGACGAAGACACCGCGTTCCTGCTCGCCGACAACGCGGCGACGCTCGCGCGGATCGTGCGCACCGTGCCGCCCGAACGGCTGCGCGCGACACGTTTCGGCGAATGGACCGCGGTCGAGGTGCTCGGACATCTCGCCGACTCGGCCGAGATCTTCGCCGAGCGCGTGCGGCGCTGCATCACCGAGGACCGGCCGGCCCTCAAGTCCTTCGATCAAGACGCGCTCGCGGCGGAGCGACGCAACGCCGAGCGCGACCCGATGGACCTGTCGCGCCGCGTCAGCGCCGCGCACGCGGAGATCGTGCGGTCGCTGATGGACGAACAGGCCCGCTCGCGCCCCGGCATCCACTCCGAACATGGCGAGCTCGACGCGGGTCACTTCGGCGCATATCAGGCGCAGCACGCGCGCGACCACGTCGACGAGCTCGCCAAGGCATTCCCGCCGAGCGCATGACGTCATCGCGCGAGCAGGCGCTCGCGCCGCTCTCTCGGGTCGACGCCGAGCGTCTCCTCCCAGAGCTCTCGACGGGTCGGCAGACGCTCGAGCGCCGCGTGCTGCGGGCGCGCTGCCTCAAGTACCTCGAGTCCTTCGATCTGGCGTGGGCCGAGCTGAACGCGGTGCTGCCGCTCGTGAAGGATCCACTGCTGGCCGCGCGCGTCGCCGTGGACCTGCTGCATCTCTCCTATTACCTCGTGCGCCGCGAAGATTCCGTCCGATTCGCGGCGATGGCGGAGAGCGCGGCGGCCGGCGACCCCCTCTTGCTCGCGGAGCTTCGACTCGGATCGTCGATCGTGCGGACGGCGGCGAACGACGTGCGTGCGGCGCTCGTCGACGCGCGGCGCGCCGCCGACGCGCTCGCGGTGGCCCCGCGCGGACGTTCGCGCGATCTCGTCACCACGCGCGTGCAGCGCCAGCTCGCGCATCTGCTCTCGCACGCCGGCGATTACGTCGGCGCCGCTGCCGCGGCTGAGGCGACCGGACGGAACGCGGCGCGGGTCGGCGATCCCGCCGAGGTCGCCTGGGCGACATACACCGCGGGTTTTGTCGACTGGTTCGCCGGTCGACTCGATACGGCCGTCGACGAGTTCACGCGCGCCGAGCTCGGCCTCCGCCAGTACGGCTCGTCGGTGTGGCGCCACACGCTCCTGTGCCTCGCGCGCGCGAAGCTCGAGCGCGGCGAGCTGAGCGAAGGCGAGCGCCTCGCGCGTCAGAGCGCGACCGGCGCGACGGAGGACCACGGGCACATCGCGCTGCTGCGCGGTGAGGCGGAGGTCGCCGAGCTCATCCTCGGCCGCGCCCCGAAAGGCTTTCCCGAGGACGAGCAGTTCCGCGACTTCGTGCGCGCGATCGTGCGCGGTCAGCGCGGCGATCCCCGCACCGCGGTCCGCATGCTCGACGACACGGCGCGCGAGTTCGAGTCCCGCGGCATGGATCACTGGGCGATCGGCGCCGCGGTCCACGCCGCCTTCTTTCGCGAAACGGTCGTGCGCGGCGGCGGGTCGTCGCGAGTCGGCCATCTCGTGCGCGACATCGGCGCGCGCGGCGGGGAAGGCTTCGCCTACTACTTGCCGGACGTGGCGGCGTGGCTCGGGCGCACCGCGGAACGCGACGGACAGGCGTCGGCGCTCGCGCGCACCATCCGCGCGCGGGCCGAGGCGGCGCAGCGGCGCGCGAAGACCGATGCCGGCGCGGCCGTTGGCGCGTCGGCGCTCGACGAGGCGACGTTCGGGCTGCGCAGCATGGGCCTCACCTGGCGCGAGATCGGCATCCTCCGCGATATGGAGCAGCTCTCGCGGGAGGGCAAGCGGCTCGATCGCGCAGCGCTCGCGGCGCGGCTCGGCGTCTCGCCGAACACGCTACGGGTGCATCTCACGCGCATCCGCGCGAAGCTCGACGTCGCGGACAAACGGGGTGACGAGGTGCTCTTGCAGGCTGCGCTCTCTCAGCGGCCGCTCTAGAGCTTTGGCTATCCTGCGTGGCCATGTTCGGCCCGGTTCTGCGCGGTGATCACGTCACACTGCGTCCCGCGGACGACAGCGACCCGCCGCGCTTCGTTCCGTGGTTCGCCGACATGGAGGTGACGCGTTACCTCGGACGGCGCACGGCGGTCGCGCTCTACTACGAGGTCGACACGCTGAAGAAGTTCGGCGACTCGGACAACACCGTGTTCTGGATGATCGACGCGGACGGCGAGACGATCGGCGCGACCGGCATCCACGCCATCGACTGGCTCAACGCGCACGCGACGACCGGCATCATCATCGGCGCGAAGGAGCGCTGGGGAAAGGGCTACGCCACCGAGGCGATGCGGCTGCGTACGCGCTACGCGTTCCGCGAGCTCAACCTCCACAAGCTGATGACGGAGGTCTTCGTCCCGAACGAGGCGAGCCGGCGCGCGCTCGAGAAGAACGGCTACCGCACGATCGGGATCAGCCGCGAGCACTTCTTCGTCGGCGGTCGGTGGCACGACGTCTGGCACGGCGAAGTGCTCCGCGAAGATTGGGAGCGCGCGCAGACCGCCTGACACGTCGCTGACCCGTCGCCGTAGGGCTCGTCTGCTAGCCTTCCGACCGGGCGGGTGAACGACCAGTGAAGCGTCTGGGATGTCTCCTCATCGTGCTGTTGCTCGTCGGAGCCGGTGTGTATCTCTACCTGCCCCGCGGCTCGAACGCGACCGCCGACAACGCGGCCACGGTCGCGGTGCTCAACACCGCGGTCGACGCGCAGAAGGGCTCGACCGACTTCGCTCCCGCGCTCGACGGGGACATCGTCGCGAGCGGCGACTTCGTTCGCTCGAGCAAGGACGGCCGCGCGGTGCTCACGTTCTTCGACGGGTCGACCCTGAGCGTCGACCCGGGCTCGCTGGTGAAGGTCCTCACGCTCAACCGCGTCGGCAGCGGCGGCATCCAGCTCCTGGTGGAGCAGACCCTCGGCCGGTCGTGGGCCGCCGTCTCGAAGCTGAAGACGCCCGACTCGAAGTTCGAGATCAAGACGCCATCCTCGATCGCGTCGGTCCGCGGCACGGCGTTCGAAACCAACGTCACGCAGAACGCGGACGGCACGAGCTCGGTCACCTATAAGGTCGACGACGGTCAGGTCCTCGTCACAGCGAACGCCGGCGGGAGCGTCACTGTCGGCGCGAACCAGCAGGTCACCATCAACACCAACCAGCCCGCGCCTACTACGGCGACAGCGCAGGCGCCGACACCGCGCTTGGTACTGACCGGATCGACCGGTCTCGAGTTTGCGATCACCGCCTCGACTGGCGCGAGTTGCGGCACCGAGAACGGACGGAACCGGCAGGCGATCTTCGGCTGCGTCTCGAACGGGAGCACGGTCACGCTGCGTGAGCCGCCGGGTGGACGCTACTCGATCCTGATGAAGACGACGAGCGCGCCGGGTGTCACGTTGGTCGTCGATGCCTTCCGCGGCACCACCAAGGAGGCGTCCCGCACGTTCACCGGCACGTCCACGCCGGCGGACCTCGTGCGCTCTGGTTTCACCTATGCGGCGGCGACCCCGCAGACGATCTCGGAATTCGATCCGGCGCAGAAGGTGACGAGCGTGTGCAGCGCACAGGCGACCGGCCGTGTCTTCGACGCCGGTGCGGTGGAGGATCGCTACGCGCAGCTTCGTACCTTTGCCGAGGCCAACAAGGGTCAACCGGTGGCCTTCGTCGTGACCGAAGCCGACCTGACGAAGGCAGGGAACGCGAGCGTGCCGAGCGACGTCCCGGCGACGGTGAGCGATCTCCGCGCGACGATCGACTCGGCGGGTGTGCATCTGTCGGGGCAGGCCACGGCATCGGTCCTTACCGTCAAAGCGGCGAGCGATGTCAGCGTTGGCTCCGTCGACGGGAAGCTCGTGGTGCGCGTCCGCAGTCTTTCGGCGACACCACTGCCGGGTGGCCTGCTCGACAGCCTCCGCGCCGCGATCGACGGCAGCTTCGATGAGCTATCGAATGGATTCCCGTTCACCGTGCGTCAGGTCGCGCTGCGCCAAGGTTGCCTGAGCGTCATGGGGACCACGCCCTGATCCGGGCCTCCTCCGCGAGGTGCGCGCGCACGGCCTAGCATCGCGACTCGTGGACCCCGCGCTCGACACTCTCGTCCGCGACGCCATGGAGCGCTACCACGTGCCCGGCGTCGCGATCGGGATGCTTCGCGCGGACGATGTCGACGTCACCGCCTTCGGCGTGACGAGCGTCGAGCATCCGCTTCCCGTTGACGGCGACACGCTGTTCCAGATCGCGTCCGTCACCAAGACGATGACCGCGACGGTGATCATGCGCCTCATCGAGCGCGGCGCGCTCGAGCTCGACGCGCCGGTGCGGCGTTACATCCCCACGTTCCGGCTACGCGATGCCGCCGCGCAGGAGCGCGCGACGGTCCGCCATCTGGTGACGCACACCGGAGGCTGGCTCGGCGACTGCTTCGCGGACTTCGGCAACGGCGACGACGCCCTGGAGCGCTACGTCGCGGCGATGGCGGAGCTCGAGCAGCTGACGCCGCTCGGCGAGATCTGGCATTACTCGAACTCGAGCTTCGCGCTGCTCGGGCGCCTCATCGAGGTCGTGACCGGCAAGACTTACGAGGCCGCGACGCGCGAGCTGCTTTTTCTCCCGCTCGGGATGACGCGCTCGTGCTTCTCCGCGGGCGAGGCGATCACGCACCGCGTCGCCATCGGACACGTCATCGTCGACGAGAAGCCGACCGTCGCGCGGCCGTGGGCCTTCCCCCGCGCGACCACGCCGGTCGGCGGCATCGTCTCGACGGCGAACGATCTCATGCGTTACGCGCGTTTCCACCTCGGCGACGGAAGAGCGCCGGATGGCGCGCGCCTCTTGTCGCGTGAGTCGCTCGATCTCATGCGCACGCCGCTCGCCGACGCGGACCTCGATCGCAAGGTGGGTGTCTCGTGGTTCATCCGCACGGTCGGTGGCGTGCGTCTCCAGTACCACGGCGGCGTGGCCATCGGGCAACAGGGCGTCCTGATGCTCGCGCCAGACCGCGGCGAGGCCGTAACGGTGCAGACGAACTCCGCGCGCGGCGGCCTCCTGCATCAGGACGTCACCACCTGGTGGCAGCGACAGCGGCTGAATGTGAAGGTGCCGGAGCCCGTCTACATCGAGCTCGAGACCGCGCGGTACCGGGAGTACGCCGACCGCTATCGCGCGGAGCTCTCCGACGCCGAGCTCGAGCTCTCGGACACCGGTCTCGTCTATCGCGCGTTCTCGCACAACAAGCTGAACGTTCAGCCGAAGCCACCCGACCCGCCACCGTCGCGCGTGGCGTTCACGAGCGACGCGCGTTTCACGCTGCTGGACGGTCCGCTCAAGGACACGCGCGGAGAGTTCCTGCGCGGGCCCGACGGACTGGTGCGCTATCTGCGCGTCGGCGGCCGCGTCTACCGCCGGACGGGGAGCTAGCGCATGCGCCAGTACCTCGACATCCTGCGCAAAGCGCTGGACCGTGGCGTCGACCGCGACGATCGCACCGGCACCGGCACGCGCGCGATCTTCGGCGAGGTCATGCGCTTCCGGATGAGCGACGGCTTTCCCGCGGTCACGACGAAGCGGCTCGCGTTCCGCGCGGTCCTCGCCGAGCTCCTTTGGTTCATCGCCGGCAGCTCCGATGTGAACGAGCTGCACGCGCTCGGCACGCACATCTGGGACGGCAACGCCAACGCGCCGTACTGGACGGGGAAGGCGCGTTTCGAGGGCGACGCCGGACGCAACTACGGACAGCAGTGGCGCGACTGGATCGCGCCAAATGGCGATCACGTCGACCAGCTGCGGGACGTGATCACCGCGATCGGCACGAACCCTTCGAGCCGTCGCCATGTCGTCACCGCGTGGAACCCGGGCGAGCTCGATCAAACGAGCCTGCCCGCGTGCCACGCGTTGTTCCAGTTCTTCGTCGCCCCGGGCGCGAGCCCGATGGAGGAGGCGAAGCTGAGCGTGATGATGTATCAGCGCAGCTGCGATCTCTTCCTCGGCGTGCCATTCAACATGGCGCAATATGCGGTGTTGCTGCATCTCGTCGCGCAGTTCACCGGCCTCGTGCCCGACGAGTTCGTCCACGTGCTCGCCGACGCGCACATCTATCGCGATCACATAGACGCCGTGCGACAGCAACTCGCACGGGAGCCATATCCGTCCCCGCGTCTGACGCTCGATCCGAGCCTGGCCAGCCTCGACGACGTCGTCGCGCGCTACCGCGAGATCGTCGCTCGCGCTCGCGCGGGCGAGAAGCCGGGCCCGTTGCTCGATGCCATCGCGCGTCTTGAGCAGTACCAATTCCATCCGCCGATCGAAGCGAAGATGGCGGTGTGAGCACCTCCGCTCCGACGAGGGCACCGTGACCATCGCGTTCGTCGTCGCGTACGACCGCAAACGCGCGATCGGGAAGGACAAACGGTTGCCATGGCGCCTTCCCGACGACATGAGGCACGTGCGCGAGGTCACCATGGGAAAACCACTGATCATGGGCCGCCGGACCTGGGAATCCATCGGTCGTCCGTTAGCGGGACGCACGAGCATCGTCCTGACGCGCGACCGGAGCTTCCGCTGCGACGGCTGCCTCATCGCGCGCACGGCCGACGAAGCCCTGCAGCTCGCCGGCTCGGCGCCGGAGGTCATCATCTTCGGTGGCGCGGGTGTGTTCGAAGAATTCCTGCCGCTGGCCGACCGGATCTACCTGACCGAGGTCGAGACCGAGGCCAACGCAGACACCTACTTTCCAATGATCGATCCATCGCAGTGGCGCGAAGTCGAGCGGACACGTCATCTCGCCGACGACCGCCATGCCCACGCGTTCAGCTGGGTGACACTCGACCGCGTGCGGAAATGACCGCGGCGGGGTTCGTCTGGGACCCGCGTGTTGCGACGCATGTGTACAGAGACGACCATCCGCTGAAGCCGATCCGGCTCGTCGGCGTGCACGACACCCTCGAACGGCTCGGCGCGTTCGCGCAGGACGGAGCGCGCGTGCTGGAACCGCGAGCGGCGACGCGAGCGGAGATCGAACGTATCCACGACAGCGACTATGTCGAGGCGGTGATGCGGGCGTCGCGCGAGCCGGACGGCGACTACACCGAGTGGGGTCTCGCCGCCTGGGGCGACACGCCACCGTTCGCGGGGATGCACGAGATCTCGCTGCTCACGACCGGCGGGACGCTCACCGCGATGGAGGAGGTGATCGCCGGCCGCCTACGCGTCGCGTTCAACGGGTCGGGCGGCCTGCATCACGCGATGCGCCGGAACGCGTCCGGCTTCTGCATCTACAACGACCCGGCCATCGTGTGCGGGCTGCTCGCCGATCGCGGGATGAAGGTCGCGTACGTCGACATCGACGCGCATCACGGAGACGGTGTGCAGGCGGCCTTCTACGACACCGACCGCGTGCTCACCATCAGCCTGCATCAGTACGGGATCATGCCCGACCTCCGGCGTCCGTTCTTCCCGGGCACCGGCACGGCGGACGAGCGCGGCCGCGGTAAAGGCGCCGGGTACAGCATCAACGTCGCGCTGCCGGCGTACACCGACGGAGCCGCGTACGTGCGCGCATTCGACGCCGTCGTGCCGCCGCTGCTCGAGCGCTACCGTCCGGATGTGCTCGTGACGCAGCAGGGCATCGACTCGCACTTCGACGATCCGCTGACGAACCTGATGGTGTCCACGCAGGCGCGCGAGCACGTCGTGCGGCAATTCGCGACGACGAAGGCGCCGTGGGTCGCGATGGGTGGGGGCGGCTACTCGCTCGACGCGGTGCGCCGCACGTGGTCGATGGAGTTCCTCATCATGCTCGGCGCGCCGATCCCGAAGGAGCTCCACGACGCGGATCCCCCGGAGTGGAGCGGCGATCGGCGCGCGCGGGTGGACGCGGCGGTCGACGCCGCCATGACCGGGGCACTCGATGCTGCGTGGTCATGAGCCGCGACGGGTGATCGCGCTCGGCACTCCGTGGATCTGAGCCGGGAGCCGATCCTCGCGCTCGCGCGGTCGCCGAGCGCCGGTGCGCCGATCGTGCTGGCGCGCGGCCGGCTTCTCTCCGCCGTGCTGCTCGTGCTCGCGGCCACCTGCGTCTCGGCCCTCGGCGCGGTCCGGTTCTCCAGCGAGACATACCTCGACGACCTGTTCTTCGGCGCGACGCGCCATCCCCTCGTCAGCGCGATGCTCGAAGCGCTCGGCACCGAGCGCACGGCGGTGGTGGTCTACCTGGTGCAGCGCTCGTTCGACGCGGTCCTCGTCGCGACCGCGGTGACGCCGATCTTCGTCTGGCTGCTCGGCTCGAGCGCGGTGCAGGCGTCCGCGCGGCTCGCCGGCATCCGTCGTCCATACCTGCCGCTGCTGGTGTTCTTCGCCTACGCCGCGGCGCTGACCCTCATCCCGGCGAACGTGGCCACGCTCATCCTCGGCACCGGCGCGACCGTTGGCGCGCAGATCGCGCAGCTCATCGGACTGGCCTGCCTGGTATGGCTCCTCGTCATCGCGTACCGCGGCGTGCGCGTCTACTACGCGGTCGATCAACGTCACGCGACACGCATCCTCGTGGTCGCGCTGGTGCTGTTCTATCTCGTGCCGCTCATCCTGATCGTGGGCGCGGCGGTCTCGATCATCGTCGCAGCCGTCGTGCTCGGCTACTTCTGATGCGCCGGCTCGCGGCGGTCCTCACGCTCCGCTGCCCCCGCTGCCTCTCCGGTCGCGTGTGGCGGAGCTTCATCTCGATGAACACGGCCTGCCCGGTGTGCGGCCTGGTGTTCGATCGCGAGTCCGGGTATTTCGCGGGCGCGATGGTGGTCAGCTACGCGCTCGCGGTGCCGATCCTGGCCGCGATGGTGATCACGCTCATCATCGTGGGCGGCCTCGATGTGGTCGTCGCGCTGATCATCGGCAACACCGGCTACCTCGTGCTCGTGCCGTTCATCTTCCGGTACTCGCGCGTGTTGTGGCTGCATCTCGACTGGCTCATCGATCCGGGTGAACGGTCTTGAGCGCCGTGGCGCGGCTACGATAGGCCGGCGATGAGCGTGCTCGAGACGCGAGATCTCACGAAGGAGTTCGCCGGATTCCGCGCCGTCGATCACGTCTCGCTGACGCTCGACGACGGCAAGGTCCACGCCCTCGTTGGGCCGAACGGTGCCGGGAAGACCACGCTCTTTCACATGCTCACCGGCTTCGTGAAACCCACTTCGGGCAGCATCGTCGCGTTCGGGGCTGACGTCACCGGACTCAGCCCGGATCGCATCAGCCGCATGGGCGTCGCGCGATCGTTCCAGATCACGAGCCTCTTCGACCGCCGCACCGCGATCGAGCACGTCGTCCTGACGCTTCACGTCGCGGACCCGGTCAGCCTCCACTTCTGGACGTCGGAGCGCGCGGTGGTGCGCTATCGCGAACGGGCGATGGCGATCCTCGAGGAGGTCGGCCTTGGCTCGGTCGCCGCGCGCACCGCGGACAGCCTGCCGTACGGGCAGAAGCGTGCCCTGGAGCTCGCCCTCGCTCTCGCGCTCGAGCCACGGCTCCTTCTTCTCGACGAGCCGACCTCCGGGATGAGCCTCGAGGACGTCCAGCGCACGATCGCGCTCGTCCGCCACGTCCACGCCGGTCGCACCGTCCTCCTCGTCGAGCACAACATGGGTGTGGTCGCCGAGCTTGCCGATCGCGTGATCGTCATGCAGCAGGGTCGCGTGATCGCCGACGGCGCCTACGAGCAGGTCCGGCACGATCCCGCGGTCATCGCCGCGTATCTCGGACAGATCGATGCTTGAGGTGAGGAACCTCACCGCGCACTACGGCCAGGCGCAGGCGCTCCGCGACGTGAGCTTCGAGGTGAAAGAGGGCGAGCTCATCACCCTGGTCGGGCGCAACGGCGCGGGAAAGAGCACGACTCTTCGTTGTGTCATGGGCTTGCATCCCCAGATGAGCGGCGCGGTACGGCTGGGCGGTCGCGATCTGACCGGCCTCGCCGCGCACGAGCGCGCGCGCGCCGGTCTCGGCTATGTCCCGGACGACCGCGGCATCTACGCGACGCTCACCGTCGAGGAGAACCTCCTGCTGCCGCCGCAGGTCGGCCCCACGCATTGGCCGCTCGAACGCGTGTACAAGGCGTTCCCGGTGCTCAGGGAGCGCCGCCGGCATCCCGGCACGAAGCTCTCGGGCGGCGAGCAGCAGGCGCTCTCGATCGCGCGGGCGCTACGCATGGGCGCCTCGGTCGTGCTGCTCGACGAGCCGACCGAGGGCCTCGCGCCGGTCCTCGTCCAGCAGCTCCGCGACATCCTGCTCGAGGCGAAACGCGACGGTTTGACGATGCTCCTCGTCGAGCAGAATCTGCGGTTCGCCATGGCCGTGGCGGACCGCCACTATCTCCTCGCGGAGGGGACGGTCGTGCAGACGTTCGGCAACGCGGAGATCGCCGCGCGCGAACACGAGCTGCTCCGACATCTTGGCGTATAGCGTTACGCGTCAGTGATAAGGGAGGAACCGACATGAAACGGCTGTTCGCGCTGGCGATGATCGCCACCGTCTTGACGGCGGCGTGTGGTGCGGCCGCGCCGTCGGGCGGTGCATCGCCGAGCGCCGCGCAGGTAAAGCTGACTGACGGGAAGCTGGTCATCGGGGTGATCAACGACCAATCGCTCGTCTACGCCGATCTCTCCGGCAAGAACGCCGTCGAGGCGGTGAAGATGGCGGTCGAGGACTTCAAGGCGAAGTACGGGGAGAACGCGCTCGGCGGCCCGGTCGAGGTGATCACGGCTGATCACCAGAACAAACCGGACGTCGCGAGCTCGAAGGCGCAGGAGTTCTACGAGCGGAACAATGCCGACATCATCCTCGACGTCCCGACGTCGTCGGCGGCCCTCGCGATCGCGAAGGTCGCGAACGACGAGAAGAAGCTGTACATCAACATCACCGCTGCGACGACTGATCTCACCGGCGCGAGCTGCAACAAGTACACCTTCCACTACGCGTACGACACGTACATGCTCGCAGCTGGGACCGGGAAGTGGGTCACCGAGAACGTGGGCAAGCAGTGGTACATCATCTATCCGAACTACGCGTTCGGTCAGGACATGGAGAAATCCTTCCGAGGCGCGGTCACGAAGTTCGGCGGTACGGTCATCCAGTCGGACGGCTCGCCGTTCCCGAACACCAGCGGTGACTTCTCGCAGCTCCTCGTGAAGGCGGGCCAGCTGAAGCCGCAGATCCTCGGCGTCATGCAGGCCGGCGGCGATCTCGTGAACGTCGTGAAGCAGTACAACCAATTCAAGCTGAACGACCAGGGCATCAAGCTCGCGGTCGGGCTGCTCTTCGACACCGACATCACCGCCATCGGACAGGACCAGATGGCCGGGATCGTCTACACGACCCCGTGGGTGTGGAGCATGGACGACCAGGCCAAGCAGTTCGCCGACAAGTTCCTGAAGCGCACCGGCATTCGCCCGACCTTCGCGCACGCCGGGAACTATTCCGCGGCGTGGCAGTACATGGAGGCGATCCGTCGCGCCGGCACCGACGACGCCGACGCCGTCGTGAAGCAGCTCGAGGGTTACAAGTTCAGCGACTTCTTCATCCGCAACGGCAACATCCGCGCCGAGGACCACTGGGTCATGCACGACGCGCTCCTCGCGCAGGTGAAGCCGGCCTCCGAGGCCAAGGAGAAGTTCGACTACTCGAAGGTCCTCGGAACGATCCCCGCGGAGACAGCGTCACGTCCGCTGGCCGACGCAAACTGCAAGAAATAGGTCGCTGAGTGCGGCGCGTCCCGCTCGGGGCGCGCCGCACGATCCCACATGGACCTCGGTTACGTCTCCGTCCAGCTCTTCAACGGCTTGGTGAACGGCGCGTTCTACGCGCTGCTCTCGCTCGGCCTCGCGATCATCTTCGGCGTCCTGCGCGTCGTGAACTTCGCGCACGGCGCGGTGTACATGCTCGGCGCGTTCGCCGCGTACCTCCTGCTCCAGCAGTTCGGCATCGGCTTCTGGTCCGCGCTCGTGCTGGCCCCAGTCGGCGTGGCGCTTCTCGGCATCGTCGTGGAACGGCTGCTCCTGCGCCGGCTCTACGGCCTCGACCCGTTGTACAGCTTCCTCCTCACCTTCGGTCTCACGCTCTTTCTCCAGGACGCGATGCGGCTGCGGTTCGGGATCCAGGGCCAGCCGTATCCGACGCCCGACGAGCTCGCGGCGTCGGTGTCGCTCGGGCCGGTGAGCTACCCGGTCTACCGGCTCTTCGTCATCGCGTTCTCGCTGCTGATCTGTGTCGCGACGTGGTACGTCATCGAACGCACCCGGGTCGGGATGGTGGTGCGCGCCGCCACGGAGCGCGCCGAGCTCACGCGAGCGCTCGGCATCGACGTCGACCGTTGGGTCACGGCCGTGTTCGCCATCGGGATCGCCCTCGCGGCGCTCGCGGGGGTGCTGGCGGCGCCGATGCGGAACGTCGCGCCGCTCATGGGCTCCGAGCTGATCATCCTGACCTTCGCGGTCGTCGTGATCGGGGGTCTCGGCTCGATCGTCGGCGCGGTCACGGCCGGATTCCTCATCGGGGTGCTCGCGAGCCTGGGCGCGGTGTTCAACCCCGCGTTCGAGAACGTCATCGTGTTCGCGCTCATGGCGGTGGTGCTCCTGGTGCGGCCGGCGGGCCTGTTCGGCTCGCGTGAGGCGGCATGAGGCGACGCGACATCGCGCTGGTCGCCCTCGGCATCGTCGTCGCGCTGCTGCTGCCGCGCGTCCTCTATTCGGCCCTCGCCCTGCGTATCGTGCTGTGGGCGCTCTTCGCCGTGTCGGTCGATCTCCTCCTTGGCTACGGCGGGATGCTGTCGTTCGGGCACGCGGCGTTCTGGGGCGTCGGCGGCTATGCGGCGGCGCTCCTGGCGAAGACCTACCAGCTTCCGTTCCCCGTGGCGGCGCTCGGTGGGATCGCGCTCGCGATGGCGCTCGCCGCACCCATCGGGTATCTCGCGATCCGCCGCCGCGGGATCTACTTCGCGATGGTGACGCTCGCGTTCGCGCAGCTGGTCTTCTACGTCGTGAACGAGCTGCGGGACTTCACCGGCGGCGAGAACGGCGTGCAGGGCGTCCCGAAGATCCTTCCGTTGATCTCGGTGAGCCGGACCTCCGACTTCTACTACGCCGCGTTGCCGCTCGTGCTCCTCGGGTTCTTCGTCGCGTACCGCATCGTCCACTCGCCCTTCGGTCACGTGCTCGTCTCGATCCGCGACAACGAGGCGCGGGCGCAGGCCCTCGGCTACCCCACGCAGCGGTACAAGCTCATCGCGTTCGTGCTGTCCGGGGGCATCGCCGGTCTCGCGGGGTCGCTCTTCGCCATCGGCAACAGCTTCGCGTCGCTCGAGCTTCTGCACTGGACGACGTCGGGCAGCGCGGTGCTCATGACGGTGCTCGGTGGCATGGGGACGCTCTGGGGCGGGGGCATCGGCGCCGCGATCGTCTTGCTCTTGGAGGACTCGCTGTCGAGCGTGACCGAAGCGCCCGGCGTCGTCACCGGCGCGATCCTCATCGGCATCGTTCTCGGCTTCCGGCGAGGGCTCGCTCCCGCGTTGCAGCGCGCCGCGGTCCTCGGCTGGGACCGGCTCCGTGCGGTGGGCGCCGCTCGCCAGGTGTAAGCGTCGACGCAGACGTTCTCGTCGTCGGCGCCGGCCACGGCGGGCTCGCGGTCGCTCACCATCTGGGGCGCGCCGGACGGGACGTCCTCGTCGTCGATGCGCACGATCGGGTGGGTGACGCATGGCGGAGACGCTGGGATTCGCTGCGGCTCTTCACGCCGCGCGACCTCGACATCCTCCCTGGCCTGCCGTTCCCGCGCGGCGAGGATCCATTCCCGAACAAGGACGAGGTCGCCGACTATCAGGAGCGCTACGCGCGCGAGATGGGATTCCCGATGCGGCTCGGCGCCCGCGTGCATGCCCTCCGGCCGTCGGGCGATCACTTCGAGGCGACCGTCGGCGACGAGCTTATCCGCGCGCGCTCGGTCGTGATCGCCGCCGGCCACTTCCAGGCGCCGAACATCCCCGAGTTCGCCGCGCGGCTCGATCCCTCCGTGCTGCAGCTGCACAGCCGCGACTACCAGAGAGCGCGCGATCTGCCCGAGGGACCGGTCGTCGTCGTCGGCGCGGCGAACTCCGGCGGCGACATCGCCGTCGAGGTCGCGCGCGAGCGGCAGATCACGATCGCCATCGGAACGCGGAAGCCATTAGCACCGAAGCGCTATCGCTCGCCGACGTGGTGGAAGCTCGCGCTCCTACGTGACCGCGTCTTCCACGAGCGCACCGCCTACGTGAGCTGGCTGCCATGGCCACTGCGTGCCGGTGGGTATCTCGAGTCCGATCTCGATCGTGCCGCGGCCGAGCACGGGCTCCGGCTCGCGCCGCGCGCCGTGGACGCCGACGGGAACGAAGTGCGATTCGCCGACGGGAGCGTCGCGCCGGCGCGCACCGTGATCTGGGCCACCGGCTATCGGGCCGATCACACCTGGATCGACGCGCCCAAAGAGAACGGCGTGATCCCGATCGTCCGGCACGGGCGCACGCCGGTCGCGGATCTCCACTTCGTGCGCGGGCGTTTTCTGTTCGCGGTCTCGCGTCATGCCCGAGACGTCGCGCGCGACGTCGGCCCCAGAGCCTGACGCCGCGCGCGGCGCGGAGGTCTAGATGCGCTTCGGGTTCGTGATCGCGCGGACCAGCGCGACGACGAGGAGCCCGACGAGGAGCAGGAATCCGATCGACAGCACCGCCGCGATATCGAGCACCGGCGGGCCCTGCGGCTCGGGGAAGATCCCCTGGAACGGCCGCACGAGCGGCTCGGTGACGTTGTACAGCGCGGCGATGAGCGGCTGGTTCGAATTCGCGCCGGCGAGCTTGAAGAAGAAGCGCAGGAGCAGCAGCACTTCGAGCACGCTGAAGATGAGCGTGACGACGTTCGTCGCGGTCCAGACCGATCTCGGGGCGCTCGGCCCGACGTTGACGTTCGACGCCGCGGGCGCCGTCGTCACCGGCACCTCGCGGACGTGCTCGTAGCGTTCCACGCGTTCGACGCGCTCGGTGGGATGGTCGTCGTGTTGTGTGGATGTCATGCCGAACGGGCCAGCAGGGACCGTGCCAAGCGGCTAACCTGCCGAGCGTGGAGCCATTCCCTTTTCGCTACCGGCAGCGCGTGCGCTTCGGCGAAACGGACCTCCAGAACGTCGTGTACTACGCGAACTATCTCGTCTACGCCGAGGTCGGACGCGTCGCGTATCTGCGTGAGCTGGGCCTGCCGTACGCGGACGTCCTCGCGAAGGGCCTCGACTTCACGATCGGCGAGGCACGCGTGCGCTATCGCGCGCCGCTGCGGTTCGACGACGAGTTCGACATCCGCGTCCGCGTGGGTGCGATCCGCCACTCCTCGTGGGCCTTCGAGTACGCGGTCGAACGCGCCGATGGGCTCCGCTGCGCGGACATGATGACGGTCCAGGTGATGATCGACCGCGCGAGCTTCCGCCCGACGCGCATCCCCGCGGCGCTGCGCGCGAGGCTCGAGAAGGCGAAGGAGGTCGAGGGCGCGCGGCCCTCCCGATAGATGGACACGGTGCTCCCGGAAGACATCCGTCTCCTCCAGCGGACCGTGCGCGGATTCGTCGACGACGTGCTCGCGCCGTGCGCGAAAGAGATCGAGGAAAAGGATGAGATCCCGCGCACGCTCATCGCGAAGATGGGCGAGGCCGGCCTCTTTGGCATCGGCCACGAGGAGGCGCTGGGCGGGCAGGGTTTCGGGAAGCTCGGCTACTGCGTCGCTGTCGAGCAGCTCGCGCGCGTGAACGCATCGCTCTGGAACGTCATCGGTGGATCGGCGGGTCTCTGCGGCACGGCGATCTCGGTCGGCGGACCGGACGAGGTGCGCCGCCGCTACCTCCCCGATATTTTCGGCGGTCGGAAGGTCGGCGCGTACGCCCTCTCCGAGCCGGGCGCAGGAAGCGACGCGGGCAGCCTCAAGACGGCGGCGCGCCGCGACGGCGACGCGTACGTCATCGACGGCGCGAAGACCTTCATCACCAACGCGCCGATCGCGGACGTCTTCGTCATCTTCGCGAACGCCGCACCGGCCGGCGGCTCGAAGGGCATCACCGCCTTCGTCGTCGAGCGCGGCGCGACAGGGCTCGAGATCGGGCCGAATGACGAGAAGATGGGTCTCCACGGATCCACCACCGCCCAGCTCTACTTCAGCGGTCTGAGGGTGGAGGCGACGCAGCGTGTCGGCAACGAAGGCGACGGCTTCAAGATCGCGCTCCGCACGCTTGACTTCGGACGGCTCGGCCTCGCCGCGCATTCGGTCGGCGCGGCGCAGCGCCTCCTCGAGGCGTCCGTCGAGCACGCGAAGACGCGCGTGCAGTTCGGCAGGCCGATCGGCGCGAACCAGGCGATCCAGTGGATGCTCGCGGACGCCGCGACGGAGATCCACGCGGCGCGCCTCATGGTGTACGACGCCGCCTCGCGCGCCGACGGCGGCGAGCGCATCACCGATCGGGCGGCGATGGCCAAGCTCTTCGCGACCGAGATGCTCGGCCGCGTCGCCGACGCGGCGGTGCAGATCCACGGCGGCATGGGCTACATGCGCGAGCTCTGGATCGAGCGTGCCTATCGCGACGCTCGTATCACCCGCATTTACGAGGGCACGAGTGAGATCCAGCGTGTCGTCATCGCGGGCGCTCTATTAGCGGACGGCTAGCGGTCGAGCGTGGTCAGCCGCTGTGGATAACCCGGTGATTCCGGTGGATAAACCGGCTCTGCGAGCGTGGATGAAGCTTGAAATGTGGACAAGCCGACCGTGTTGAGAGCGGTCACACCAGGCGGACATCCGGTGATCACGGCCCTGTGGCTGTTCGGCGTGGGCGCGGCGGTGCTCGCGTTCGCCGCGGCGATGGCGGGCGCGAGCGCGCTCGCGGCCGCGTTGGCGCTGGCCGCCCTCATCTCATTTGTCGCCGGGTCGGTCGCCTATCGCCAGCGCCTGCGGCGCTTCGGAGCGACCCTCGTCGCCGTGGAGGAGGCGCTCGACGCCGATGACGTGCAGCGCGCGCGCGATCTCATGGCGCCGCTGCTCGCGCGGTTTCACACCTTTCCGTTGGTGCAGGAGGTCGCCGCCGATGTCCTCTATGCCGCCGGCGACCCGCTCTCCGCGGCGGCCCTCTGGGAGCAGGCGCTGAAGCGGCTCGGCGCTCCGCGGGTCGCCCCGCGTCTCGTCGCGGCGTACGCCGCCCTCAATCGCGGCGGCGACGCGCGCCGGGTCTCGGCGCTCGTGCCGAATGAACCGCTCGCGCAGCTCGCGCTCGCGTGGAGCGAGCTGGTCGCGAACGGCGGCGATCGCGAACGCGGAGCCGCCCTGGCCGCCGAGCTCGTCCGCGATGTCGAGCGCTCTCCGAACTCCACCGTGGCCGCCATGACGGCGCTCGTGGCAGCGATCGCGGACGCGCAGCGTGGCGACCGGGCCGGGATGCTCGCGAAGATCGAGGCGATGCGCCGCGCGACGCCGACGAACAACGACGCCGCGTTCCTGGGCTACCTCACCGGCGTGGCCCTGCGCGACGTGGGGGATATCGACGAGGCACGCCGCGAGTTCAGCGCCGCGGTCGAGCGGTCGCCCGACTCCATCGGCGGCGCGCTCGCGCGCCGCGAACGCGCGAACCTTTCGACCTAGAGCTTCGCCTCGCGCAGCGTCTCGAGGAATCCCGCGACCGGTCCGATCGGCTCGCCGGCATCCTTGCGGCGAAGCGCGACGATCGGACGCCGGACCGGCTGCGCACCGATGAGGCGGACCGGACGCAGCGAACGCGACCGCAGCTCCGCCGCGAGCGCCATGCGCGGAAGCAGCGCGACGCCGAGTCCCTGCTGCACCATCTTCTTCGCGGCCTCGACGTTGTCGAGCTCCATGATGCTGACCGGTACGACCCCCGCCTCGCGGAACAACGCGCTGGTGAGCTCGTGGTAGCTCGATGCCCGGTCGAAGAGGATGAGCCGCTCTGAGGCGAGCTCATCCATGCGGACCTTCGTGCGCGCCGCGAAGGGATGGCGTCGGCTCACGACGAGGAGCAGCTCGTCCTCGAAGACGGGGATGAGCTCGACGTCGGGATGGCGGACCGGCCGTCCCACGCCGATGTTCACGTCCCGGCGCAGCACCATCTCCAGCACCTCCTCGGTGTGACCGGTCCTCACTCCGAGGCGCACGTTCGGATACGTCGAACGGAACGCTTTGAGGATCGTCGGTAACAGGTAGGTGCTGACCGCCGGCGCCGCGCCGATGACCAGCTCGCCGGTGGCGCCCTCGCGGAGATCGGCGATGACCTGCCGCCCCTCGGTGACGAGGCCGAGCGTGCGCTGCGCGTAGGGGAGGAAGGCGCGCCCCGCGTCCGTGAGCTTCATCCCGCGTGCGCTGCGCACGAAGAGCTCGATTCCCAGGTCGCTCTCCAAGGACTTGAGCCGTGCGGTCACGGCGGGCTGCGTGAGGAAGAGCGCGTTCGCGGCGCGGCTCACATTCCCCGTGCGCGCCACTTCGACGAACGACTCGAGGTGCGCGAGGAGCATCGACTCAGGCATGTGGCGCGCTCCGGCTCATATCAGCGAAGTTTATAGCCGACATCAGAACTAGCAATTGGACTGATGGGAGGCGCGGCACGGAAACTGCCCCTTCATCGACGCATGCTGCAACAACGCCGGGAGACTGAAATGACAGAGCTTGACGAGCGGATCGCCATCGAGCGCGAACGCGCCGAGCTGCTGAGGAAGCAGATGGCGTGCGGATGCCCCGACCGGTGCGACATCGACCATGACAACTGAGACGCCGGTCAAGAACTCCTCCGACAAGCTCGAGCTCGTGCCCTCCGCGCTCCTACCGGAGGGTTACGTCGTCCCCGCCTCGCGCTGGATCGACCCGAGCATCCGGATGCGCGAGCTCCTGGACACCGAGCCCTTCCTCTTCGGTCCCGGGGTCTACGACCCGCAGGGCGCCGAGCTGGCGATGTACTACGGCTTCAAGGCGGTGTACTTCAGCGGCTACTCGTTCGCCATCGGGCACCTCGGCACCACGGACATGGATCTGTACACCGGGCCGGAGATCGCCGACGGCGCTCGCCGCACCGTCTCGGCGCTCCGGAAGTTCCAGCTGACGATGGCCGTCGGTGACCCGGAGAAGGGCATCGCGCCGAAGCACCTCGACATCCCGCCGGTCGTTGTCGACATGGACGGCGGCTACGGCAACCTGTTCAACGTCCAGCGCACGACGGAGCTGTACGTGAACGCCGGCGTCGCCGCCGCGCACCTCGAAGATCAGGTCCTTCCCAAGCGCTGCGGCCACATTGGCGGCAAAGCGCTGATCTCCGCGGACGAGATGATCGGCAAGCTGCGCATGGCGCGCGCCGTGGCCGAGGATCTCGGCCGCCCCGACTTCGTCGTCATCGCGCGGACCGACGGCGTCTCCGCCGTCGACGCGCCGGAGAAGGAGCGCGGCATCGAGCTCGCGATCGAGCGCGCGCTGCGATACCTGGACACCGGGATCCCCGACCTGGTCTGGTGCGAGTTCCCGACCTCGGAGCGCGAGCCGGTCGAGCGCTTCGCCGACCAGGTTCGCCGTCGCTTCCCGAACGCGCGTTTCGCGTTCAACTGGTCGAGCTCGTTCAAGTGGTTCAACGATCCGGATCCGATCACCTTCGCGCAGCTCGGCGAGCTTGGCTACCGGTTCCTCTTCATCACGCTCGGCGCACAGCACGCGATGGCGCACGGCCTGTCGACGCTGCTCCAGGGCATGAGCGAGACGCAGGAGCAGGCCTACATCGAGCTCCAGAAGAAGGAATGGGCGGCGGGTCAGGATCTGCCGAGCAAGAGCCACCACTTCTTCTCCGGCGTGCCGTACCACCAGCTCGTGGGTGAAGCATTCGGCGGATCGCGCCTCGGCTCGAAGTTCCAGGAGAAGCTCGCGGAGGAGCGTGTCGTATGAATACCAACGAGAACTGGATCGCGGAACAGGCCCGGCTCATCGATCTCGAGGACGGCTTCGGCCCGGGGTACGCTCCACCACGATCCGCCGGGCCCGCGGACACCGACGAGGAGATCGCCGCTCGATCCGCTGCCGCGTAGCTCTGGTGCGTCGGTCCGCCGCGTAGCCTAGGTCTGGTGGCCGCTCTCGCCGCCCGCGCTTTCGCGATGCTCGCGGCGACGCTCGCCGCGTACTTCCTCGCGGGGCACGCCGGCCGTCGCGGGGGTCGGCTCGTGGCCCTGATCAACCGCAGGATCCTCAACCCGGTCATCCTTCGCATCGCCGGACCGCTCGCGATCTCTGTCGTGCACCATGTCGGTCGTCGGACCGGGCGCGCGTACCACACCCCGGTGTTCGCGGAACAGACGAGCGACGGCTTCATCGTCGGCCTCATCTACGGCGCCGACACCGACTGGTGCCGCAACGTGCTCGCGGCCCGCGGCGCCGTGCTCGCGTACCGCGGCCATGAGCTGCGGCTCGTCAACCCGCGCGTGATCGATGCGGGTACCGCGCGAGCGGTGCTGCCGCTCGGGATCTGGCTGATCCATCGAATGCTCGGAACGAGCGGATTCCTCACGCTGCGCAACCCGCGCGACGACACGGCTGCGACGATGCCTCACCGCACCGCACCGACATCGCGCGCCCATCGCGCGACTCGGCTCCGCGTCTCTCGGCCGAGGAGTCACAAGCCGGTCACGAGTCCGCGAGGGCGGTAGGGCCGCGACGCCAGTTGGTCTCGCGGTCGATCTGGAATCGCGCCCATTGACCTTCGGTCGGGACGGGCCAGTCTCGGAAACCCATGACGGCGTCGTAGAAGCGCTTCGCCTGCGCGATGCTCGGAGCGCGCATGAGGTCCTGCGCGAGGTCGACGATGCGGTCGGGCTTATCAGCTGCAGCGGCCAGGGTACGGATGAATTGCTTTCGGTTCGGGAACAGGATCCGGTTGTGCGCGAGGATCAAACGTCCGCCGAAGAGGACGAGCTCGACAGCGGTCTCGGCAAGCAGCCAGGCATTGCCGCTGTACTCGCCGAGCTCCAAATACGAGAGATGTACGGGAAGCTGGCTGACGAAGCTCTTCATCTTTTCGGCCCGCTCGCGCTCCTGGTAGACGGGGATGCGCGGTAAGACCTCCGCGATGCGCTCATCTCGTGCGAACACGATGCGCGCGCTGGAGAACGCGTAACGGGTGGGCTCAGGTCCGCGGTCGGCGGCGTCGATGAGGAATCCGAGCTCGACGATGCCGCCACCAACATGTCCACCGCGCATCACATCATCGGCACGGAATGAGAACGCTGAGCGCGCCGCGAATCGCCGCCATTGCTCCGGAGTGACGACGAGCACGCAGTCGACGTCAGAACGAGCGCCGGCGTCGCCGCGCGCCACGGAGCCGATCACGATGAGGCCAAGGACGTTGGGGTCGCGTTCGTACCGTGCTCGAAGCTGCTCGATGGCTCGTTCGTGTTCCGGCGGCACGCGCGGACTCTACTTCGGAAGCTACATCCCGGAGTCGGGCGGCTCTTCGAACTCCTCGTCCCAGCCATCGGGCGACTCGAGCTCCTCGGCGTAGCGCTCGGGCTCGAGCCCGAGGCTCTCGAGCACCGCGATGAGACCGTTGCGCTGCTCGGGCGGCGTGGTGCGGATCCAGCCGCGCACGACGTCGTCCACCTCGACCTCGCTTGCGCCGCGCTGCTCCGCGACCGCCTCGCTCTCGTCGCGCGCTGACGCGGCCGCGAGCTCGCGGAGCGTCTCCGGCACCATTCTCACGAGCGCGAGCAGGATCGAGTCCGCGGCCTCGCTCCAGTTCATCCGATCGCGTCGATGCCCGTGGCGAAACGCCCGATGATGAGCTTCTGGATCTGGGTGGTGCCCTCGTAGAGGCGGTTCACGCGGGCGTCACGCCATAGCCGCTCAACCGGGAACTCATCCGAAAAGCCGTAGCCGCCGTGGATCTGGATCGCGTTGTCGCAGGCGCGCTGCGCGATCTCGCCGGCGTAGAGCTTCGCGATGCTCGTCTCGCGCGTGCTCGCGACACCTTTGTTCTTCAGATGCCCGGCGCGATACACGAGCAGCCGGGCCGCTTCGGTCTCGACGACCATGTCCGCGATGAGCTCCTGCACGAGCTGGTGCGCGGCGATCGGCTTGCCGAACGCGTGCCGCTGCGTCGCGTACGCGACGGAGGCATCGATCGCGGCCTGAGCCTGCCCGACCGCGCCGGCGGCGACGGAGTAGCGACCGGAGTCGAGCGCGGCCATCGCGATCTTAAACCCGTCACCGACCGGACCGAGGCGCATCGCGTCGGGAACGCGCACGTTGTCGAGGATCACCTCGCTCGAGTCCGACGAACGCAGGCCGAGCTTCCCGTGCAGCGCCTGGCTCCCGTAGGGGCTCTTCTCGCGGTCGACGAGGAACGCGGTGATGCCTTTGTGACCTTTCGACGGGTCGGCGTTCGCGAACACGAGCGCGAGCTTGGCCACCGAGCCGTTCGAGATCCACATCTTGCGGCCGTTCAGGATCCAGTCGTTACCGTCGCGCTTCGCGGTCGCCTGGAGCCGCGTCGCGTCGCTGCCGACCGCGGGCTCGGTGAGACCGAAGCAGCCGAGCACCTCGCCCTTGCAGAGGCGCGGGAGCCAGGTGCGCTTCTGCTCCTCGGTCCCGAACTTCAGGATCGTGAGCTCCACCAGCGAGATCTGCACCGACAGCGTCGTGCGAACCGAAGAGTCCGCGCGGCCGATCGCCTCGGTGATGATCGCGTGGGAAATGAAGTCGACGCCCATGCCGCCGTACTCCTCGGGGATCGGACCGCCGAGGAAGCCGATCGGCGCCATCTTCTTCAGGACGTCCCACGGAAAGCGCTCGGCGCGGTCGCGCTCGCGCGCCCCGGGCGCGATCTCGCGATCGGCGAACTCATTCGCGAGCTTGTGGATCTCCTGTTGCTCTGGGGAGAGGTCGAAGTCCATTCCCGCAGACTACCGAACCTAGACTTCGCGCGTGCGCGTCGGCCTCGACCTTCCGGTGCTCACAGCGTCGAGCCGCGAAGCGGTTCTCGCATACGCCCGCGCCGCCGAATCGCTCGGGTTCGATTCGCTGTGGACGAACTCGCACACCGTCGTGCCGGTCACGTTCGCGTCGCGCTATCCGTACAGCGCCGACGGCCGGCCGATCTGGAACGCGACGAGCTCATGGCCCGACGCGATGACCACCATGGCGTTCGTCGCCGCGGCGACCGAACGCGTCCGCCTCGGCATCGCGGTCGTCCCGCTCATCACGGCGCATCCGATCAGGCTCGCGAAGCAGGTCGCGACGATCGACGTGCTGTCGAACGGACGTTTCGAGCTCGGCGTCGGCGGTGGCTGGCTCGTCGAGGAGGCGCAGGCGCTCGGGAATCCCACCGACCATCCGATCGCGCGCATGGAGGAGACGATCGAGATCCTTCGTCTCGCGTGGCGCGAGCCGACGTTCAGCTACGAGGGACGGTTCTGGAAGATCCCACCGGTCGGCGTGAACCCGAAACCGCTTCAGGGTGAGCACGTTCCGCTATGGATCGGCGGGCATGGAGAGGCGGCGCTGCGCGTCGCCGTCGAGCAGGGCGCGGGGCTCTTCATCTGGGTGCCGACCGCGGAGAAGCTCGCGGAGTACCGAAAGAAGCTCCGTGCTCGCAGTGCGACGGCGCCGCTCGCAGCGTCCCTTCCGCTCGCGCGCGTCGAAGGTGGCCGATGGCTCGAAGCCGCGGTCGCGATGCGCGACGCGGGCGCGGACCTGCTCGTCATCGGTCGGCGCTGGGACGACGGAACGCTCCGCGACCTCGAGCGCTTCGCAAAAGACGTACTGCCGGCGGTGGCCTGACCCAGATCGCGCGGAGGTCAGCGCCGCGCGCTGATCCGACCGGTGTTGAATCCGAGCCAGTGCATCCGTCCGAGATGGCGCGCGTGCTCCACCTTCATGCAGCGGTCCATCACCACGCGCAGCCCGCCCTGTTCGGCGATCGCTCCGCCTTCGGGGCTGATGACGTTGTACTGGCACCACAGCGCCTTCGCGCCGGCACGCACCGCTTCGCGCGCGATCTCCGGGACCGCGTCCGGCGCTCGGAAGACATCGACCACGTCGACGGGGAAGGGGATCTCGGAGAGCGACGCGTAGCTCGTCTCGCCGAGGATCGTCTTCTCGCGCGGGTTGACGGGCACGATGCGATAGCCGTGACGGCGCAGATAGAACCCGACGAAGTGGCTCGCGCGCAGCTCGTTGGGTGACAGGCCGACGATCGCGATCGTCTTCGCGCTCGTGAGGATGCCGAGGATGGTGAACGGATCCTGCCACCGCTCCGGAACGCCGGGCTCGCTCACACCCTGGCCTCCGCGCGCATCTCGGCGACGCTCCGCAGACCCGTCTCCAGATCCTCGATGAGATCGGGCGCGGACTCCAGTCCGACCGACAACCGGATCGTGCCGGCCGAGATGCCCGCCGCGGTGAGCTCCTCGTCCGACAGCTGACGATGCGTCGTGCTCGCGGGATGGATGACCAGGCTCTTCGCATCGCCGACGTTCGCGAGGTGGCTCCACAGGTTCAGCGCCTCGATGAAGCGGCGTCCCGCCGTGCGCCCGCCAGGAAGGTCGAACGAGAAGATCGATCCCGCGCCGAGTGGTAGGTATTTGCGCGCGAGCGCGCGGTACGGGCTGGAGGCGAGACCGGGATAGCGCACGTTCGTCACGCCGTTCTGACGTTCGAGCCACGACGCGATCGCCACGGCGTTCTCGACGTGCCGCGTCATGCGGAGCGGCAGCGTCTCGAGCCCGAGCAGGAAGAGGAACGCGTTGAACGGGCTCATCGCCGCACCGAGGTCGCGCAGCGATTCCGCACGGAGCTTCATCAGGTAGCCGTACACGCCGAACGTCTCGTGGAACGCGAGGCCGTGATACGCAGGCGATGGGTCCGCGACGACCGGGAAGCGACCGTTCGACCAGTTGAACGTGCCGGCCTCGACCGCGACACCGCCGATGCTCGTGCCGTGTCCGCCGATGAACTTCGTCGCCGAATGTGTGACGATGTCCGCGCCCCATTCGATCGGTCGGCAGAGGTAGGGCGTCGCGAACGTCGAGTCCACCATGAGCGCCGCTCCGTGCGCGTGCGCGATCGTGGCGACGCCCTCGAGGTCGAGCACGTTGCCGCCCGGATTTCCGATCGTCTCTCCGTAGAGGAGCTTCGTGTTCGGGCGGAGCGCGGCCCGCCACCGGTCCAGGTCATCGGGGTCGATGAACGTGATCTCGAGGCCGAGCTTGCGCTGTAGATGCTTCAGCTGCGTGATCGAACCGCCGTAGAGCGCCGCGGACGACACGATGTGGTCGCCGGGGACGAGCATCGTGAAGAGCGCGGCCGCCTGCGCCGCGAGGCCGCTCGCGAACGCGACGCCGCCCGCGGCGCGCTCGAGGTTCGCGACGCGCTCCTCGAAGACCGCGACGGTGGGATTCATGATCCGCGAGTAGGTGTTCCCGTACTCCTGGAGATTGAAGTACGCCGCCGCGGAGTCGGGGTCCTCGAACACGTAGCTCGTCGTCTGGAATATCGGCACCGCGCGGGCGCCGGTGTACGGCTCGGGACGCTGTCCGGCGTGGATCGCGCGCGTGTCGAAGCCGAACTCCTTTGCCGGTCGCTCTCTCATGCCAGAAAGTCCCGGATGAGCTCGGTCATGCGTGCCTCCTCGAGCAGAAACGAATCGTGGCCATATGTCGCGTCGATCATGACGTGCCGCGCCTCCGCGCCGTTCGCGGCCAGCGCGCGCACGATCTCCTCCGAGTAGCGCGGACCGTAGAGCCAATCGGAAGAGAAAGACAGCAGCAGGCTGCGGGCGCGGACCTTCGCGAGGGCTCGCTCCAGCGAGCCACCGCCGTAGGTGCGCGCCAGATCGAAGTACGTGAGCGCGCGTGAGATATAGAGGTAGGCGTTGGCGTCGAAGCGCTTCGCGAACGCGTCCGCCTGGTAGCGGAGGTAGCTCTCGACCTGGAAGTCGGGCGTCGCGAGCGTGTACGAATAGGCGTCTCGCTCCTGCAGCTCGCGGCCGAACTTCTCGACCATCGCCGTCTCCGAGAGATACGTCACGTGGCCGACCATGCGCGCGATCTTGATCCCCGCGTTCGGCGCTCGCCCGGTGCCGTAGTAATCGCCGGACTGCCAGTCCGGGTCCGACATGATCGCGTTCCGCGCGATCGCGTTCCACGCGACGCCCTGCGCGCCCAGACGCGCCGTCGCTGCGATGGGGATGATGTGGTCGATCGCGCCGGGGAACGCGACCGCCCACTCGAGCGCCTGCATCCCGCCGAGCGAGCCGCCGCTCGCGGCGACAAGTCGCTCGATCCCGAGCTCGCGCAGGAACGCACGCTGGGCGCGGACCATGTCGCCGACCGTGATGACCGGGAAGTCGCGGCCGTACGGACGCCCCGTCCGCGTGTTCGTCGAGTTCGGTCCGGTCGAGCCGCGGCAGCTGCCGATGAGATTGCTGCACACGACGAAGTACCGATCGGTGTCGAACGCCTTGCCGGGCCCGATCATGCCGTCCCACCAGCCGAGGCCCGAGCGCCCGCGCTCGGCCGCGCCCATACCGTCGACGGTGGTGGGCGCGTCAGGGTCGTCGCTCCATCCGGCGGCGTGCGCGTCGCCAGAGAGCGCGTGGCAGACGAGCACGACGTTGTCCTTCGCCGGCGCGAGCGTGCCGTACGTCTCATACGCGATGCGGACCGGCGCGAGCGTCGCTCCCGAATCGAGCGGCAGCGGTTCTGGCAGGTCGATGAAGCGCGTGCGGACGACGCCCACGCTGCCGCGGTCGACGGCGTTCATGCCTCGCAAGGCTAAGCCGTCACGAGGCGAGAGTCTCGCTCGAGGTGCAGCGCCTCGAGCAGCGCGACCCGCAGCGCCGCGAGCGTCGCATCGCGGCGGTCGCGCGGCCGCGCCGGGGCCACCGGGATCACGTCGACGACGCGGGCCGGACGCTCGCCGAGGAGGATGACGCGGTCCGCGAGGTACACCGCTTCGTCGAGGTCGTGCGTGACCAGCACCAGCGTCGGCCGGTAGCGTGTCCACGCCGCGAGCAGGTGGTCCTGCAAGCGCATGCGGGTGAAAGCGTCGAGCGCGTTGAATGGCTCGTCGAGCAGCAGCACCTGCGGCTCGGTCACGAGCGCACGGGCCAGCGCGACGCGCTGCGCCATGCCGCCCGAGAGCTCTTTGGGAAGCGCGCCAGCGAACGCGGTGAGCTCGACGGCCGCGAGCGCGTCGCTGACGAGCGCGCGCGCGTGCGGTCCGCGGCGTTCGCTGAGACCGAAGGCGACGTTGTCGGCAACGCTAAGCCACGGGAAGAGCCGCGGCTCTTGGAACACCAGCCCGACCGCGGGATGCGGGCCGCACACGAGCTCGTCGCCGACGCGGATCTCTCCGCGGTAGTGCGTGTCGAGACCGGCCACGAGACGCAGCAGCGTCGACTTGCCGCAGCCCGAGGGACCGACGATCGCGACGATCTCGCTCGGCGCGACTTCGAGATCGAGCCCGCCGATGACGGGAAGGTCGCCGTAGCGCTTGCGCAGCTCCGCGACAGCGAGTCGCCGGCTCACGCCGGCCTCGGCTCGCCGAGCGTGTCGCGCCAGCGCAGCGCTCGCCTCTCGGCCGCGCGAATGAGCATGTCGGTGACCTTGCCCAGCGCGGCGAGACACACGAGCGCGACGAGCATGAGATCGACGCGTGACGACTGGAGGCTGTCCGTGAGCCGGAAGCCGAGGCCGCGCGAGCTGCCGAAGAACTCCGCCACAACGACGAAGAGCCACGCCTGCGTCGCACCGAGCCGCAGGCCGGTGAGCAGATCCGGAAGGCTGGCGGGGAGGACGACGAGGCGCGCGATGTCGACGCCGCGCAGATCGAACACACGCGCGACCTCCACGAGCTTGCGATCGACACCCTTGATCCCCGCGACGAGGTTCACGTAGACCGGGAAGAAGGCGCCGATGGCGACCAGGGTGATCTTCGGAGCCTCATCGATGCCGAGCCAGAGAAGGAGCAGCGGCGCCCACGCGAGCGTGGGAACCGTGCGCAGCGCCTGCAGCGTCGGCTCGAAGAACTCCTCGCTCCGCCGCGTGACGCCGACGATCGTGCCGAGCACGATCGCGACAGCGGCGCCGATGCCGAAGCCTTCGACGACGCGCGCGGCGGTCGCGAAGATGTCCTGCTGGAGCAGGCCGCGCCGCCACAGCCCTATCGCGGCGTCGAGCACGACCGGCGGCGGCGGGAGCTGATAGGCCTCGAACACCCCGAGACCCACGGAGCCCCACCAGAGCGCGACGATGATCGCGGGCAGGATCCACGGAAGCGCGGACGGCCGGCGCCGGGTCGTCGTCGCCGCGGCGTGACCGAAGGCAACACGCCCAGCAGCAGACCGCGGGCGCGAAGCGCCGAGGACTACTTGAGCACCGCCTTGGCGAACGATCCGTCGACGAGATCGGTCACCGCCTTGTCGACGTTCGCTCCGGGATTGGCGAGCTGCTCGGCGTTGATGATCGGGACGACGGCGCGTAGGACCGACGCGTGGGTCTCGCCCGGGATGCCGGACGTATTGAAGTTCATCCGGTCGTTCAGCTCGCGCTTGGCGACCTCGAGATTGATCTGGGCCTCGTCAGCGAGGATCTGCGCGGCCTGGTCGTGGTTGTCCACGATCCACTTCTTCGCGCGCTCGTACAGCTCGATGACCTTCTTGGTGGTCTCCGGGTACTTGCGCAGGAAGTCCTCTCGCGAGTTGAGGAAGCCGTAGGTGTTGAAGTCCTTGTTGCGGTAGATGAGCTTGCTCCCGGCCTGGAGCTCGCTCGCCGCCATGTGCGGGTCGAGCCCCGACCACGCGTCGACCTGTCCTCGCTCGAGCGCGGTGCGGCCATCGGCGTGCGGCAGGTTCACGTACTGGATGTCCGCCTGCGACAGCCCGGCCTGATTGAGCGTTCGCAGCAGGAAGAAGTACGGATCGGTGCCCTTCTGCGCCGCGATCTTCTTTCCCCTCAGGTCGCGGATGTCCTTCGCGGTCGAGTCCTTCGCGACGACGAGCGCGGTCCACTCGGGCTGCTCGTAGATGTAGACGACCTTGATCGGGTTCCCGTTCGCGCGCGACAGCAGCGCGGCCGCTCCGGCGGTCGAGCCGAAGTCGATGGAGTTGCCCTGCAGGAAGTTGAGCGCGTTGCTCGAGCCCGCCGAGTACACCCATTTGATCGTGGTGCCGGGCAGTGCCTGCTCGAGCGAGCCCTGCTTCTTCAGGACGAGCGACGGTGGCGAGTACGTCGCGTAGTCGATGCGCAGCTCGGCGAGCGCGGGGTCGGCGACGGCCGCCGAGCTCGCGCCCGGTGCTGTGGTCGCGGTCGGCGCGGGCACAGCTGCGCCACCGCACGCCGCGACGACTGCGGCGATGGCGAGCAGGGCTCCGGCTCGGATCGGTCGGACGGTCGTTCGTAAAGCGAGGTGCATCTGTCTTCCTCCGCTGTTTTGTCGATGTCGGGTGAGCGCGTGGAGGAGGTCGGCGGCCGACGACCGCGGTCCGGTCTAGCCGCCTATGGACAGACGCAGGTGAGAGCGGTGCGCACCATGGGAGCGCTCTGTGTAGCACGCACGCGCACGACGAGGACAGGTTTGGCGTGAAAGACAGGCAGGCTGCACATCCGAATTCCTAGACTCGGCGCCATGACGATGCGCGTGCTGCTCTTCGACCTCGACAACACGCTGCTGCTGGAGGACGAAGTCACATTCCGCGCGGTGCGCGCGGCCTGCGAGCGAGCCGCCGGCCGAGCCGACGCCAAACGGCTCTACGAGGCCACCGTCCGTATCGCCGACGATCGCTGGCGTGCCGCTCCGATGTCGGCCTACGCCGATCGCATGGGCATCTGGTGGGGCGAGGGCCTGTGGGGAGAGTTCAAAGGAGACCGCGATGGACTTCGTGCGGTGCGCGACTTCGTGCCGGACTTCCGGCGCGCGGTTTGGCGCGGCGCGCTCGCCGACTGCGGTGTCGACGACGCCGACCTCGCCGCCGATCTCGACGAGGTCTATCGCCACACGCGGCGCGCCGGCGAGATCGTCGATCCAGAGGCGGTCGCCGTGCTCGAAGATCTATCGCGCGACCACCGGCTCGCGTTGGTCACGAACGGCGCGCCCGATGTGCAGCGGGAGAAGCTCGATCGCGCCGCGCTCGCGCACTACTTCGCGGCGATCGTCATCTCCGCCGAGCTCGACGTCGGAAAACCCGACCGTCGTATCTTCGCGGCTGCGCTCGACGCGCTGGGCGCCCTTGCGGACGCCGCGGTCATGATCGGCGACAGCCTGCCGCGCGACATCGGCGGCGCCCGTGACGCCGGCCTGCGGTCCATCTGGGTCGACCGCGGAGAGGTGCAGTCGAGACCGGATGATCCGCTGCCCGACGCGCGCGTGGCCGCTCTCAGCCAGATCCGCTCGTGCCTCGCCGCATGGGAGCCTGACGACGCTTCTCCTCGAGACTCGCCCTGATCTCATCCGGCTTCGCCTCGATGTGCGTGGCGAGTACCAGCATCACGTAGAGGAGATCGGTGAGCTCGCTGATCGTTCGCTCGCGGCCCTCGCCACGCAGCGCGGCCGCCGTTTCGCCGGCCTCTTCGACGAGCTTCGCGGCGATCGCATCCGGTCCGGCTCTGAACAGCTCCGCGGAGTAAGAGCCGGCGGGCAGGTCGCGCCGGCGCTGGCGCAACACCGCGGCCAGCTCGGAGAGGAAGCGCCCGAGGTCCGTGGCGTTCACCGGGCCGAAGCAGGTCGCGTCGCCGGTGTGGCACGCGGGTCCCGCGGGGTGGACCTTCACCAGGAGCGCATCGGCATCACAGTCGGGAACGAGCTCGACGAGATGGAGAACGTTGCCGCTCGTCTCACCCTTCTTCCACAGCTTGTCGCGCGAGCGGCTGTGAAAGTGGACCTCGCGCGTGCGCAGTGTCTCGTCAAGCGCCTCGCGATCCATGTACGCGAGCATCAGCACCGCACCGGTCCCGGCGTCCTGCACGATCGCGGGGACGAGTCCGCGTTCGTCGAAGCGGATCTCCTCGGTCATGCCGCCTCGACACTCGGTCGCACGCGCACGCCGCGCCGCGCGAGCTCCGCTTTCAGCGCGGACACCAGGGTCTCTCCCGAGTGGAAGATCGACGCCGCGAGCGCTGCCTCCGCGCCGGTCCGCCCGAACAGCTCGACGAAGTGGGCGACGGTGCCCGCGCCACCCGAGGCGATCACCGGCACGCGCACGGCGTCCGCGACGCGCGCGGTCAGGTCGAGCTCGAAGCCGTCGCGTGTGCCGTCGCGATCCATCGATGTCAGGAGGATCTCACCCGCGCCGGCCTCGACGCCGCGACGTGCCCAGTCGACCGCGTCGAGTCCGGTGGGCGTGCGGCCGCCTTCGAGGTAGACCTCGTACGAACCATCGTCGCGGCGTTTCGCATCGATCGCGAGCACCGCGGCCTGCGAGCCCGCGCGCGCCGCGATCTCGCCGAGCAGCGCGGGACGCCGGACCGCCGCCGTGTTCACCGCGACCTTGTCCGCGCCGGCACGCAGGATCGCGGCCGCGAGGTCGGCCGATCCGATACCGCCGCCGACGCAGAACGGGATCGTGAGCACCGCCGCGACCTGTTGCGCGAGCTCGATCACCGTGCGCCGCTTCTCGGCGGAGGCGGTGATGTCGAGGAACACGAGCTCGTCCGCGCCCTCGCGGTCATAGCGCGCGGCGAGATCGACCGGGTCGCCGGCGTCGCGGATCTCGACGAACCGCGTGCCTTTGACGACACGGCCCTCGCTCACGTCGAGGCAGGGGATGATGCGTTTCGCCAGCATCGGCTCACGCGTCGGTCGCGCGCACGAACGACCGCAGGACGCGCACACCCATCGCGCCGCTCTTCTCGGGATGGAACTGCAGCCCGAGCATCCCGTTCGACGCGACCGCGGCCGTCACCGGCCCGCCGTGGTCGACGGTGCCGACGACGGCGTCCGCGCTCGCGGGCTCCGCCGCGTACGAGTGCACGAAGTAGAAGTACGCGCCGCCGGGCACGCCGGCGAGCCAGGGGTGCGGCCGCGTGACCCGGACCTCGTTCCAGCCGGTGTGCGGAACACGCACGTCGCCGCGCAGCCGGCGCACGTGGCCGGCCAGCAGACCGAGGCCGGGTGTTCCCGTGTCCTCCTCGCTGTCTTCGAAGAAGAGCTGCATCCCGACGCAGAGGCCGAGCAGCGGGATGCCGCGGTCATGGGCCACGCGGACCATCGCGTCGAGGCCGAAGCGGCGCAGCTCGCGCGCGCAGTGGCCGAAGTGACCGACGCCCGGAAGGACGATCGCGCGGGCCGCGAGGAGCTCGACGTGCGATCGCGTGACGCGCACGTCGGCCGCGCCGGCGCGTCGCAGCGCGCGCTCGATGTTCGCGAGATTTCCCACGCCGTAGTCGACGATCGCGATCATCCGATGCGACCCTTCGAGCTCGGCACGCCCTTTCGCCGCCCGTCACGCTGCGTGGCGGCGTCCAACGCGCGTCCGAACGCCTTGAACGTCGCCTCCAGCAGGTGGTGCGTGTTGCCCCCGCGGAGCTGCGTCACGTGGAGCGTGCAGCGCGCGCCCTGCACCATCGCGATGAAGAAGTCGGGCACGAGCGTCGAGTCGAAGGAGCCGACGATGCGGGTCTTCGGCGTGAGGTCGTGCGCGAAGTACGGCCGCCCACCGAGGTCGAGCGCGACGCCGACGAGGCACTCGTCCATCGGCACCTGAAGCGACGCGTATCGGACGAGGCCCTTGCGGTCGCCGAGCGCCTCATCGATCGCGGCGCCCAGGACGAGCCCGATGTCCTCGACGGTGTGGTGCTGATCGACCTCGATGTCGCCCGTGGCCTTGAGTGTCAGGTCGAAGAGTCCGTGCACCGCGAACAGCTCGAGCATGTGATCGAGGAACGGCAGCCCCGTCCGGACGCTCGCCTTCCCGGTGCCGTCGAGGGCGAAGCGGACTTGCACGTCCGTTTCTTTCGTCTTTCGCGCGCGTCGCGCGCCTCGCGCAGCGGGCATCAGCGCACCTCCCGAGTCATGCGCGCGCCTCCATCGAGGCCCGGTGGTAACGCATGCCCTCATGTTCCGCGATCGCCGCTCCGGCGCGCGCGAGACCGCGCAGATCACCCCGGAGCGAAACGCGGCTGGTCCACCGAACGAAATCGTCGACGCGAAGGGCGGACGCCCAGCGTGCGGTGCCGCCGGTCGGCAGGGAGTGATTGCTCCCGGCGACGTAGTCTCCGAACGCGACCGCCGAGCGCATGCCGACGAAGACCGCGCCGGCGTGGCGCACGTGAGCGGCCAGTGCGGCGGCCCCGCGGCCGGCGAGAAGCACGTGCTCGGGCGCGGCTTCGTCCGCGGCACGTGCCGCGGCGAGCAGGTCCTTCGCGCGGTAGGCGAAGATACGCGCGCGCCGCGCCGTCGCGAGCGCGGGACCGATGGCGCGCAACAGCTCTGCGTCGTCGCTGACGATCGCCGCGAACGCGCCGGCGCCGTGCTCGGCTTGGGCGAGGAGGTCGAGCGCCAGGGTGCTCGCGTTCGCGTCACCCGACGCGACGACGATGAGCTCGCTGGGACCCTGGAGGGCGTCGATGCCGACGTCGGCCGAGACGAGCCACTTCGCCGCAGTGGCGTAGGCGTTACCCGGCCCGACGATCTTGTCGACCCGGCCGAGCGAGGCGGTGCCGTACGCGAGCGCCGCGACCGCCGCCGCGCCGCCCGCGCGATACAGCGTCGTCGCGCCGACGAGCTCGAGCGCGTACGCCAGCGCGGCGTCCACCGAGCCGTCGCGCGGCATAGGCGACGCGACGACGAGCTCGCGCACGCCGGCGATCTGCGACGGTACCCCGGTCATGATCGCCGTTGACGGATACGCGGCGATGCCGCGTGGCACCAGCGCGCCGATGCGACCCAGCGGCGATGGCACGACACGCACGTCCCCGCGCGCGTCGCGACGGTGCGACTCGCGGGGACGCTGCCGCTCGTGGAACGCGCGGATCCGCGCGTAGGCGAGATCGAGCGCGCGGCGCGTCTCGGGCGAGCACGCTCGGGCGAAGCGCCGGATCGTTTTCGCGTCGAGGATCAGGTCGCGCTGTCTCGCGTCGGCCCGATCGAATCGGCGGACGATCCTGAGCACCGCGGCATCGCCACCCAGACGCACCGCGCGCACGATCGCCGCCGCCGCGTCACGTTCGCGCGGTGCGAAGGCGCCGCCGCCGCGCGCCAGCGCGATGTCGCGTGCGAGCGAGCTCAGCGCCCGGACCCTCATCGTGCTGCCGCCCAGGCTGCGAGACGCAGGGCCAGCGGCGCGATCTCGTTGCGGCGCAGCTGGTACGCCGCCGGGTTCGCGATGAGGCGCGCGGTCGACGTCGCGATCTCCTCGACGACCGCGAGATCGTTCGCCGCGAGCGTGGCGCCGGTCGCGACGAGGTCGACGATCCAGTCGGCCAGCCCGACCTGCGGCGCGAGCTCCGCCGATCCGGCGACCTTCACGATCTCGACCTGGATCCCGCGCCGTCGAAAGTGCTCCTCCGCGACGCGCGGGTATTTCGTCGCGACCTCGAGGCTCCCGAGATGGCGGTACTCGTCGAGCGAGCGCTCGAGCGCGTCGCGCGGCGCCGCGACGACAAAGCGGCAGGCGCCGAAACGCAGGTCGGCAAGCTCGAGCACGCGCGCGGCCGATTCCATGAGCACGTCCTTGCCGACGATGCCGAGATCCGCGGCCCCGCGCTCGACGTAGGTCGCGATGTCGCCCGGGCGCGCGAGGACGAACTCGATGTCGCCGCTCGGCACCACCAGTCGGCGGTCCTCACCCAGTCCCGACACGTCGAGCCCGACCGCGCGCAGCGCCGCCAGCGCGTCGGGAAGGAGCACGCCCTGCGCCAGCGCGAAGCGGAGACGGCTCACGACACTTCGCGTGCGAGCTCGTCCGCGGTCACGACGCGACCGTCCGCCATCCGGACGCGGTCGCCGGCGACGACCGCCGCGTCGACGATCTCGAGGCCGGCTCGCTCCGCGACCGCGCCGATCGCCACGACGACGCCGCGCGCCCGAAGAGCCGCCGCGACCTGCGCGGTCTCGCGCGTCCCGGCCGGCGCGAGCGACACAAGCGCACGTTCGCGCGCCGGTCGCCAGCCGGACTGGAACAGCGCGAGGTGCAGCCGCGGCACGCTGATCGCGAACCCCGTCGCGCGGCGCGGCGTGCCGAACGCGCCGAGCAGCAGGTCGTAGCGCCCGCCGGCGGCGATGGGGAAGCCACTCTTCGGATGCAGCGCCTCGAAGACCACGCCGGTGTAGTAGGGAAGCTCGGGAACGAGCGAAAGGTTGGGCACGCCCCACAGCGGCTCACCGGCGAAGAGATCGCGCGCGAGATGGATCACCTCGCGCAGCTCGTCGACACCGTCGATATCGACGGCCTCGATGGTGCGGCCCCGTGCCGCCAGCGCGTTCCGCGCCCGCGCCAGCGCGCCGTCGCGCATTCCGGCGTCGGCCGCGCGACGGAACGCCGTCACGTGGTCGCCCGCGCGCAGCGCGTCGATGACCGCGGCGCTGTCGTCGTCGTTCAGATCGGCGAACGCGCGGCGCACGACGCCGACATGTCCGACCTCGATGGTCGCGTCGCGAAGTCCGCAGCGCGCGAGCGACTCGGCGAGAAGCGCGAGCACCTCGGCATCCGCGAGTGGCCCGGACGGTCCGACGAGCTCGACGCCCGCCTGGTCGTACTCGCGCTCCGCTCCGAGCATCGCGGGCTCCTCGCGGAAGACCGGCGCGAAGTACGAGAGACGCAGCGCACCGGTGGCGTCGCGGTAGCGCTGCGCGACGAGTCGCGCCACCGCGGTCGTGATGTCGGGGCGAAGCGCGACGAGGCTGCCGTCGCGATCGAGGAACTGCATGAGGCGCTGGCGGTCGGCGCCCGAGTCCGCGATGACACGCTCCACCATCGGCGGCTCGATCGGCACGTAGCCGTAGCTCGTGAACGTCTCGTCGAGCGCGTGCTCGATCGCGCGAAGCTCGCGCGCCTCGGTCGGCAGGATGTCGCGAAAACCCCGCGGCGGCGCAAGGATCGGCATGCGCGAAGGGCTCCCCATCCGCGCAGGCTAGGCACTGGCCCGCGGTCTGTCACGGCGGAGGTGCAGGTCGGCCCCCACGCTCGCGCCCCGCCACGGGTGTCACGAATGTGTCATAGACGCTGCCTAGACTCGAGCGATGCTCGGCACCATCCGCACGAGCCGCTTGGCGCAGGCTACGCTTGGGGTCGCGCTGGTCGCTGCCGGCGCCTTCGGCTGGTGGACCATCTCCCCGCTCTTCCTCACCACGACGCTGCATGAGGACCTGCCGGCGCGAGTCGCGGTGACCGTCGCGCCGACTGCCTCGGGCGCTGCCACGACCACACCGAGCGGGGCGACGCCCGCCGGGCCGAGGATCCTCGCGATGGGACAGCTGCAGCGCGTCGACGACCTCCATCGCGGCACCGGACCGGTGTCGCTCGTGGAGCTCGACGGCAAGACGCTGCTGCGCTTCGAGAACGTCGCGATCCAGAATGGACCCGACCTGCAGGTGTATCTCGCGCGCGGCACCGGCGGCGCCTACGACGGCGGTCGCGATCTCTACCTTGGCGCGCTGAAGGCGACCAACGGCTCGTTCAATTACGAGCTCCCCGCCGGCACCTCGATCGCCGATTACAAGTCGGTGGTCGTGTGGTGCCGCGCGTTCAACGTGCTGTTCACCTGGGCCGACCTGCGCTAACGAACGCCGAGACGACGCAGTAGGTCCGGGCTGAGGTCGCCGGCGCAGATCTCCTCGACCGGTCCGCGCATGCGGATCTCTCCGTCGTCCGCGATCGTGACCGCGAGCTGACCACCGGGCATCGAGACCGTGACATCGCGATCCGTCAGTCCCTTGCGATGGCACGCCGCGACGACCGCGCAGCTCGACGAGCCCGACGCGAGCGTGTAGCCCGCGCCGCGCTCCCAGATGAGGATCCGCACCTCGCTCCGCGACACGATCTCGGCGAACTGGACGTTCGTGCGCTTCGGGAACGCGGGATGGCGCTCGATCTTCGGTCCGAGGGCGCGCACGTCGATCTTCGTCAGGTCGGGAACGATCACCACGCAGTGCGGATTCCCCAGCGACACCGATGTCACCTCGAGCCGCCGGCCGTCGACCTCGATCGAGTCGAGCGCGTCGAAGCGGGCCTTCCCCATATCGACGGTGACCCGCGCGACGCGTCCGTCCTCGTGCTCGAGCGCGCAGCTGACCCGACCGCCGAGGGTGTCGAGCGTGAAGCGGTCTCTGTCGGTGTATCCGTGATCGCGGAGGAATTTCGCGAAGATGCGTGCGCCGTTGCCGCTCTTCTCGGCCTCGCTGCCGTCGGGATTGAAGATGCGCACGCCGAAGTCCGCGCTGTTGCCGGGCGCGACCATGAGGATGCCATCAGAGCCCACGCCGAGATGGCGATCGCAGATGAGACGCACGGCGTCGGGCGTGATCGCGAACGGCACCTGTGCGGGATCGATCACGATGTAGTCGTTGCCGAGGCCGTGTGACTTCACGTAGTGGGGCACCGTACCCATCATCCCCGCTCGAGGTATTCCGCGTCGCGCTGCGGCTGGGACTCACCTCGTTCGGTGGACCGATCGCGCATCTCGGTTACTTCCGGAGTGAGTACGTCGTCCGCCGGCGGTGGCTCGACGAAGCGACCTACGCCGACATCGTGGCGCTCTGCCAGTCGCTTCCCGGTCCGACGAGCAGCGAGGTCGGCATAGCGATCGGGCTTCTGCGCGCGGGACCGCTCGGCGCGTTCCTCGCGTGGCTTGGCTTCACCCTGCCCTCCGCCGTCTTGATGGTCGTCTTCGCCTACGCGCACGCGGGCCTGGGCGGCGCGCTCGTTCCGGTGGTGCGCGTCCTCGAGATCGTCGCGCTCGTCGTGGTCGCGTTCGCGGTGTGGCGAATGGCGCGAGCGCTCGCCCCCGACGCGCGTCGCGGCGCGCTGGCGCTCGGCGCGACGGCGCTCGCGCTCGTGTGGCACGACCAGTACGCGCAGGTTGCGATCATCCTCGTCGCCGGACTGTTCGGGCGGTTCGTGTTGCCGGCTTCCCGGCTCGGCGCGCGCGTCGCGCACGCGGTGCCGATCGGGCGCCGCGTCGCCGTCATCTGCGGTGCGCTGTACCTGACGCTGCTCCTGGTGTTGCCGCTCGCGCGTGTCGCAATGCCGAGCGTCGGTGTCGCGCTGTTCGATTCCTTCTATCGCTCGGGCGCCTTCGTCTTCGGCGGCGGTCACGTAGTGCTGCCGCTGCTCCAGAGCGAGGTCGTTCCGCCCGGCTGGGTGACCAGTGACCAGTTCCTCGCCGGTTACGGCGCCGCGCAGGCGCTGCCTGGTCCGCTCTTCACGTTCGCCGCCTATCTCGGCGCGGCGATCGATGGCGTCGTCGGCGCGACGATCGCGGTCGTGGCGATCTTCCTGCCCGCGTTCCTCGTCGTCTTCGCGGCGCTGCCGTCGTGGGGCGCGCTGCGCGCGCGGCCCTGGGCGCAGTCCGCTCTGGCCGGCGTGAACGCGGGCGTCGTGGGACTCCTGCTCGCGGCGCTGATCGGGCTCGCGATGAGCGCCATAGCATCGCTGCCATGACCTTCCCCGCCGAGCTCTTCCCCGACACGACGCGTCTCACGCAGCGCAACACGCTCGCGCTCGGCGGCTGTGATCTCGTCGCGCTCGCCGCCGAGTACGGGACGCCGCTCTACGTGTACGACGAGGCGACGATCCGTGCGCGCGCGCGCTCGTTCCGCGAGGCGGTCGCCGCCACGTACCCCGGTCGCGCCACGGTGTGCTACGCGGCGAAGGCGTACTGCGCGCCCTGGCTGCTGCGGCTGCTCGCCGCGGAAGGGCTCGGCCTCGATGTCGTATCGGGCGGCGAGCTGCACGCCGCCGCACGCGCCGAGTTCCCGCGCGACCGGATCTTCTTTCATGGCAACAACAAGAGCGAGGACGAGCTGCTCTTCGCGAGCGCGGAAGACATTGGCCGCATCGTCATCGACAACCTCGACGAGATCACGCTCGTCACGCGCGTCGCCGCGAAACGAGAGGCGCGCACGGCGGTCCTTCTGCGCGTCGGGCCCGGCGTGGACGCCCACACGCACGCGCACCTGCTCACCGGGGCCGAGGACACCAAGTTCGGCCTCGACATCGCGAGCGGCGCGGCCGAGGCCGGAGTGCGCGCGATCCTCGCGCGACCGAAGCTCGAGCTGCACGGCTTCCACGCGCACATCGGCTCGCAGATCCGCGAGATCGACCCGTACCGCGAATCGGTGGAGCGCCTCTTCGTCTTCGCCGCGGAGATGCGCGGAAAGACCGGGTTCGTCGCCCGCGAAATCAGTCCGGGCGGCGGCTACGGCGTGCGGTACACGCTGGACGACCCCGACACGCGACCGGCCGACATGATCCGCGAGGTGGCGAGGATCGTCGCCGATGCGGCACGGCGTCACGGGTTCGCGGATCCGCTGCCCGATCTCACGATCGAGCCGGGGCGCTCGATCATCGCGCCGGCGGGCGTCGCGCTCTACCGCGTCGGATCGGTGAAGCCCGGAGCGCGCACGTATGTCGCGGTGGATGGCGGCATGGCCGACAACATCCGCCCGACGGCGTACGGCGCCAGTTACACCGCGGTGCTCGCGAGCCGCGTCGATGATGGCGCGCCGACCGAGGTCGCGATCGCGGGGAAGTACTGCGAGACCGGCGACATCCTCATCCAGAAGGTCGCGCTGCCGCTCCCGCGGGTCGGCGAGGTCATCGCTGTGCCGGTCTCGGGCGCCTACCAGCTGGCGATGGCGAGCAACTACAACATGGCGCCCCGGCCCGCGGTCGTCGTGGTCGCCGACGGCCGGGCTCGGCGTGTGACCGCGCGCGAGACCTACGACCAGATCCTGGCGAACGAGAGCGTCTGATGCCTACACGAACCGACGGCGTCGGGTCACTTCACAGATGGATGGATGCGGCGCTGGCCGGCGATCAGACCCTTCACCTTGACACCGCGGCCCGTGAGGAATGGGTCGCGCGCTGCGAGGCCGCGTATCCGGTGGTCTACCGCGCGCTCATCGCGATCGGCGTGAGCGAATCTGACGCGGCCGACGCGCTCCAGGACGCGTTCGAGGACGCGCTCAAACAGCGCACGCCGGTCGTACGTGCGGAGGGCTGGCTGTTCGTCGTGGCGCAGCGGCGGTGGCGCAGGTCGCGCTGGCGGCAACGCATCTTCCACCCGCTCGAGCTCGTTCGCGGCGCCGTCCGGAGCGACCGCGAGGGGGAGATCGACCTGCTCGTCGAGCTGCGTCGCCTCACCGAGCGGCAGCGGACCGTCATCGTCGCGCGCTACGTGCTCGGCCTGTCGCAGCGCGAGATCGCCGAGCTGCTGGGCATCGCACCGGGAACGGTGGCCGCGACGGCGCACCAGACCACCGCGCTCTTGCGCGAGCGACTACTGGGAGGAATGAAGTGACCAACGATCTCGATCTCGATCTCCAGCTGAAGCAGGCCTTCGACGACCGACTCGGCCGGTTCGATGTACCGACGCGCCGCCGAAGATCGCGCCCCTGGCGCGTCCTCGCGGTGGGTATCGCTGCCGCATCGCTGACCCTCGGGGGCGCGGCATTCGCGGCCGACGTGAACACCGTCGCCGCGGCAAACGGCGCCGAATGCGCTCACGTATTCGCGAAGGTCCAGCTCTGGGTCCAATCACACGCCGGCGACTCGGCTCGCCATCAGCTAAGTGGCGAACATCACCTGATCATCGCGACGGACGGTGGCTGCCAGCATTAGCGACCGCCCACAGGCCTTCGCTCACCCTGCGCGGAAATGAACGTCGAGTAGTCCGTCGCGGTCCGCGCGGCGGACTTCGACGTCCGGTGCGCCCCGCTCGCGCAGCCGCGCATAGCGCTCGGCGACGCGCGCAGGATCCGTCGCTCCGAGAACGATGCTCGCCGCCCCGGTCGTGCCATTCGCGTGCAGCGCCGCGGCGCCATGCGGCACGCGCAGGTCGCGCGCGGTCAGGTCTTCGATCAGGAAGGGCAGCGGCTTCTCCAGACGCACGACCTTCCACGAAACGGCGACGCCGTCGGGCCGCATGCGACCGCCATCCTCCGGCGGCCGGGCGACGATCTCGCCGAGTGCAGCCGCATCTTCGGCGACGTTGTTCGACAGGAGCGCGAAGTCCGCCCAGCCGCCACCGCGTTCGGCGACCGGCGCCCAGCTGTGCTTTCCACCGGCCGCGGCGACATCGTGGAAGGCGATGAGCTCGAGGTAACTGCCATCCTGGAATCCGACGAGCGCGTTGTGCGTGAGACCGCCGGCGTGCTCGCCGCCCACTGTCACGGTGAAACCACGCTTCCGATGTTCGGCGACGGCTGCGTCGAGATCGAGGACGACGAGGACGACGTGATCGAGGCCGCGGATCACGTGCCGGTCGGCTAGTTGATGCGCTCGATGATCGCGGCGATGCCCTGACCGCCGCCGATGCAGAGCGACGCGAGCCCGTACTTCCCGCCGCGCTCACGCAGCTCGTACGCGAGCGTCAGCGCGAGACGAGCGCCGGACGCGCCGAGCGGATGTCCGAGGGCGATCGCGCCACCGTTCACATTCGTCTTGTTCCGGTCGAGGCCGAGATCCTTCTCGACCGCGAGGTACTGCGTGGCGAACGCCTCGTTGATCTCGACGAGGTCCATGTCGCTCACCTTGAGGCCGGCGCGCCCGAGCGCCTGACGCGACGACGGCGCGGGTCCGATGCCCATGATGTCGGGGTCGACGCCGCACACGCCGCCGGAGACGATCCGCGCGATCGGCTTGAGCCCCGCTTTGGCAGCCGCCTCCGCTGACGCGACGACCATGGCCGCGGCGCCGTCGTTGATGCCCGACGCGTTCCCGGCGGTGACGGTGCCGTCCTTTTCGAAGCGGGCGACAAGCTTCGCGAGGCCCTCGCGGGTGGTGTCGGGACGGATGTGCTCGTCCTTCTCCACGATCAAGGTGCCCTTCTTCTGCTTCACCTCGACCGGCACGATCTCCTTGGAGAAGCGGCAGTCCTCGCGCGCCTTCGCGGCGAGCCGATGGCTTCGGTCCGCGAACTCGTCGGCGGCGTCACGCGTGATGCCGTACTTCCGGCCGAGGTTCTCCGCGGTGTTCGCCATTCCGAGTCCGTTGTACGAGTCGACGAGCGCGACCCAGAGGTAGTCCTCGAGCTTCTGCTCGCCGAGCGGGAGGCCCCACCGCGCGCCGCGGATCTGGTGCGGCGCCATGCTCATGTTCTCCGCGCCGCCGGCGAGGACGAACTCGGCCTGCCCGAGCTGGATCTCCTGCGCGGCGAGGAGGATCGCCTGAAGGCCCGAGCCGCAGAGGCGATTGATCGTCAGCGCCGGCGCCTCCTTCGGCACGCCGCTCTTGAGCCCGATGTGGCGCGCGAGATACACGGCGTCGCCCGAGGTCTGCAGGACGTTGCCGAAGATGACCTGGTCGATCTGCTTGGGATCGACCTTCGAGCGCTCGAGCGCGGCCTTCGCCGCGATCACGCCGAGGTCCGTCGCGGAGGTGTCGCGCAGCGCGCCGCCGAACGTGCCGAACGGGGTGCGCGCGCCGTCGATGAGGACGATCTCTTTCATGCCTTCATTGTCCCACTCGCCAGTCTCTCGCCCGAAAGGAAGCCGATATCGAGCGACGAACGCCCCGTCATGGCGAGGTCCGCAAGGATCTCGCCGATCGCGCTGGCGAACTTGAAGCCGTGTCCAGAGCACGCCGATGCGTACGTGACCCGCCCGTCGCGGTCGATGATGAAATGTCCGTCGGGGCTGTTGGTGTACAGGCACACCTGCGCGCTCCTGCGCTCGCCGTTCGCGAGGGGCATACGGCGCCGCAGCCAGGCGCGAACGCGCTCCTCGTCCTTCGCGCTCGGTTCACGGTCGACCGTATCGGGATCGACCCGGTCGCCGAAGTGCAAGCCGGCCATCTTGAGGCCGCTGGTCGGGTCGTACGGGAATCCGTAATAGAAGCGGTCGGTGTCCTCGACGATGTAGACCGGCAGCTTCGCGAAGGCCTCGATCTCGTCGCGCGGCTCGAACCAGAACAGCACGCTGCGCTCGACCCACAGATGCGGCGCGAGCTGCGGGAGCAGACGCGGCAGCCACGAGCCGGCCGCGATGACCAGACGCTGCGCGCGATAGCTGCCCTGGGCCGAGGTCACGCGCACGCCGTCGCCGTCGGGCTCCCACCGCTCGATCGGCTCGGCGAAGCGCAGCGTCGCGCCGTGCCGCTCGGCCTGGCGCAGGTGCGTCTCCACCGCGCGCTCCGGCGCGAGCCAACCGGCCTGCGCATCGACGAGGCCGATCCAGTCGCGATCGACAGCGAACAGCGGATAGCGCCGATGAAGCTCCGCGTTGTCGAGCACCTCGTGCGCGAGACCGTGCGTTCGCGCGCTTGCGAGCGCTCCCGACACGAGCTCGCCCTCCGGCGGACCCATGTAGAGACCGCCGGTCTGCGTGAGCAGCGTCTCTCCGCTCTCGCGCTCGAGCTCGCGCCACAGATCCCAGGCGCGCTTGAGCAGCGGGACGTAACTCGGGTGCTCGTAATACGAGAGCCGGATGATCCGCGAAAGTCCACCGAACGAGGCGAGCGTGTGCCCGCGTGCAAAGCGATCGAAACCAAGGACGCGTTGTCCGCGCTTTGCGAGGTGGTAGGCCGCCGCGCTGCCGTGCGCGCCGAGTCCCGCGACGATCGCGTCGAATGAGCGTTCGCTCATCGTCGGGTCAGCCGGCGACCGCCATCGCGACGATGTTGGCGACCTCGTCCGTCTTCTGGCTTCCCGCTTCGACTCCTTTGATCCGCCCGCTCTGCAGTCCGCCGCGGACCGCATCTTCGATCGCGCGGCTCGCGTCGCTCTGGCCCAGGTACTCGAGCATGAGCGCGACGGCGCCGATCGATCCGACGGGGCTCGCGACGCCCTTGCCGGCGTACTTCGGGGCCGAGCCGTGAATAGGCTCGAACATCGAGACCTTTCCGGGGTTGATGTTCCCCGACGCCGCGACCCCGAGGCCGCCGCAGATCGCGGCGCCGAGGTCGGTGAGGATGTCGCCGAAGAGGTTTGTCGTCACGATCGTGTCGAACTGCTCCGGCTTCAGGACCAGCCACATGCAAGCGGCGTCGATATACATCGCGTCGCGCTTGATGTCGCCGTACTCCTCGCCGATCTCGTCGAAGATCCGGCGCCAGAGCTCCTGGATCGGTATCGCATTCGCCTTGTCGACCAGCGTGAGATGCCGATCCGGCCGCGTGCGCGCGAGCTCGAACGCGTAGCGGACGATCCGCTCGATCCCCGGGCGGGTGAAGCGCATCGGCACCTCGGCGACCTCGTCCTTGCCCGCGCCGGTGACCCATCCGGTCTGGCCGTAGACGTCCTCGGTGTTCTCGCGCACGACGACGAGATCGATGTCTTCCGCGCGCTTCCCTTTGAGCGGCACGAGGCGGTCGTCGTACGCGACGATCGGGCGGAGGTTCACGAACAGGTCGAGGCGCCGCCGCATGCCGAGGATGACATCGCGCTCCACCACGCCGCGCGGGGCGCGCGGATCGCCGATCGCCCCGAACAGGACGGCGTCGAACGCGCGCAGCCCGTCGATGTCCTCGGGCGTGACGCGTCCGGCCGAATCTACGTAACGCGCCGACGACCACCGCAATTCCTCGCGCGCTGTGGAAAACCCGAACCGCCGCTCCGCCGCGTCCAGGACGCGGAGCGCCGCGCGCGTGACCTCGGGACCGATACCGTCGCCGCCGATTACGGCGAGTCGGAATGAGGCGGTCATGGGATGCCGGCAATCCTCGCAGAACCGTTGACGCGGCGCTGTCCGGCGATTAATTTCAACGCAGATGCTTCATCGCTGCGCCGCCATGGCCATGCCCCAAGCCCATTGCACCTGCGTCTGTGCGATGGGCGACCACGGCTTGGGAGGCGGCAGCTAGCTCGCATACCCGTTCTCAGCATTCCACTGCAGGCCTCCCACACGGGGGGCCTTTTGATTTCCGGGAGGAGAAGAGAAATGAGTGACACGAGATATCTGGCGATCGCGTTCTCGAGCCGGATCGCCAACGGGCACCTGCGGACAGCGGTGACCGCGGCGGCGCCGGCTGACGCGAAGGTCGTGCGAACGCGGTCGGACGTGGTGGCAGCGGTCTTTGAAGTGGATGAGGACGTCGACGCGCGCAGCGAAGGGGAGCGGCTGCGCCGTCGCGTCTCGAAGGAGGCGGACGACGACGAGCTGTCGGTCGCCGTCTCGGGTCCGAAGCGCGGCGCGACGGGCGCACATCTCGCGCTCCTTCAGGCCGAGCAGGCTGTGTCCCTGGTACGGACGAACGGCGGCAAGGCCAAGACGACGCACTTCGAGGACATCGGTCCGTACCGCTTCGTCCTCGGTCAGCCGGAGAGCGACATCGAGGCGTTCGCGGAGCGCGTGCTGGGTCCGCTCGCCGACGACGAGCGCTACACCGATCTCGTTCGCACGCTCGAGGCGTATCTCAAGCTGCACGGCAGCGTGAACGGCGTCGCGCGCGAGCTGTACCTGCACCGCAACACCGTGCGACAGCGGCTGCGCCGCATCGGTCAGCTCACCGGCGCGAAGCTAAGTAGCTCGGACGACCGTCTCGCGTTGCAGCTCGCGCTCCTCGGACGCCAGGCGCTGGACCGCATCGCGAGCTAACGCGACGCGGGTGCGGCTCCCCGGTAGGCCTCGACGAGGACGCCGAGGCTCGCGGGATTCGCGACCGCGCCCTCGCTGACCGCGCCCGCGAGCGGCTGACCCATGAGCAGGCGCTTCACCGGGACCTCGAGCTTCTTGCCGTTCAGTGTCTTTGGGATCTCCGGCACGGCGAGGATCCGATCCGGCGCGTGACGCGGTGATAGCTCGCGTCGCAGTGTCTCGTTGATGCGACGACGCAGCGCGTCGTCCAGGTTCGCGTCGGGTGCGAGGACGAGGAAGAGCACGAGCTCAGCGCTGTCGCCGCCGACCTCGACCACCAGGCTGTCCTGTATCTCCGGCAGCTGCTCGACGATCCGGTAGAACTCGCTCGTGCCCATACGCACGCCGCCGCGATTGAGCGTCGCATCGGAGCGGCCGTAGATGACCGATGAGCCGTCGGCGTTGAAGCGGATCCAGTCGCCGTGACGCCAGACGCCGGGGAAGACATCGAAGTAGCTCGCGCGATACCGCTTCCCGTCGGGATCGTTCCAGAGGTACACCGGCATCGACGGCAGCGGCCGCGTGATCACCAGCTCGCCGACCTCGTCGACCACCGGCTTCCCATCCGCGTTGTACGCCTCGACCTTTGCGCCGAGCGCCGCGCACTGCAGCTCGCCGGCGCGCACCGGCAGGAGCGGGCAGGACTGGAGGAACGCAGTGCAGACATCGGTGCCGCCGCTCACGCTGCCGACCGGCACCGGTCGTCCGAGCGCGTCGACGATCCAGGTGAATCCCTGCGGCGAGAGTGGCGCGCCGGTCGAACCCACCGCGCGTACACGGCTCAGGTCCTTCTCACGACGGGGCGCGATGTCCGCCTTCATGCAGGCCTGGATGAACGCCGCCGACGTTCCGAAGTACGTGACGCCGACGTCCGCGGCGAAACGCCAGAGCGTCTCCATGTCCGGATGCGCGGGACTGCCGTCGAACAGCACGGCCGTTCCGCCGAGCGGCAGGATGCCGAGCATGTAGTTCCACATCATCCAGCCGGTCGTCGAGTACCAGAAGAAGCGATCGTCCGCGCCGAGGTCCTGATGCAGCGCGAGCGACTTCAGGTGCTCGATGAGGATCCCGCCCTGGCTGTGCACGAGCCCCTTCGGCAGACCGGTGGTGCCCGAGGTGTACAGGACCCAGAGCGGATGCTCGAACGGCAGCTGCGCGAACTCGAGCGGCGCCGACTCCGAGCCGAGCTCCGCCCACGACAGGCGCGAGGCGGTGCGTGCGACTGCCGTGTCGGGCCGGAGGTAGGGGAGCACGACGGTCGCCGTCAGGCTCGGCAGCGCGCGCTCGATGTCGGCGAGCTCACGCGTGCGATCGAAGTCGCGCCCGCCATAGCGGTAGCCGTCGACGCCGAGGAGGACCTTCGGATCGAGCTGGCTGAAGCGGTCGACGACCGCGCGCGTGCCGAAGTCCGGGGAGCAGCTCGACCAGATCGCGCCGAGGCTCGACGTCGCGAGCAGCGCGATGACCGTCTCGGGGATGTTCGGCAGACAGGCGACGACGCGATCGCCGCGCGTCACACCAAGCCGTGCGAGTCCGGCTCGGACGGCGGCGACCTGTCGGGCGAGCTCCGCATACGTGACGGTCGAGGAGTTCTCGAGCCCGCGCGTCTCGGAGCGCGCGATGAGCGCGGGATGATCGTCGCGTCGCACCAGCGCGTGCTCGGCGTAGCTGAGCGCGGCGCCCGGGAACCACGACGCGCCGGGCATCGTGTCGCGCGCGAGGACCCGCTCGTACGGCCGGCTCGCGCGGATACCGAAGTATTGCCAGATCGAGGACCAGAAGGCGTCGAGATCCGTTACCGACCAGCGCCACAGCTCCTGGTAATTCGCAAAGCTCAGAGCGCGATGACGCGCGAGCCACTCCAGATAGCGCGTGAGGTTGGCGCGGTCGATCGTCTCTTCGCTCGGGCGCCAGATCGTCTCGATCGGACAATCCTAGGGGCCGGATAGCATCGGCTGGTGCGACAGCGCGAGCTCGCGACGCTCTTCGACTACACGTACTGGGCGCATCGTCGCGTCCTCGCGACCGCCGCACGGCTGACGGACGCGCAGTTCACCCTGCGCTCGGTGATCGTCGGGCGTGACCTGCGCGCCACGCTCGTGCACACTCTCGACACCGAATGCAGCTGGCGGCTCCGACTACAAGGTCGTCCCGCCGCTGAATGGAAGAAGAGCCTTCCGCTGTCGGATTATCTCAACGTGGCCGCCCTCGCAGATCACTGGAAGCGCGACGAAGCCGAGATGCGTGCGTGGGTCGCGAGCCTGGACGATGCGACGCTCGCGCGCAGCGCCGATCTCGATCCGAAGGAGCAGTACCCGGTCTGGTACTACCTGGTCCACATGGTCACGCACAGCCAGCAGCATCGGTCGGAGGCAGCGCAGCTGCTCACGCAGCTCGGGCAGTCTCCGGGCGATCTCGACTTCCTGGACTACGCGGACTGGGCCCGCGGCTCCGGCTAGTACGCGTTCCTTGGCGGCCGCTTCTGCTCGAAGCAGTCGGAGCAGTACACCGGCTTGTCGCCGCGCGGCTGGAATGGCACGCGCGCTTCCTTGCCGCAGTTGCTGCACACCGCGCTGAACATCTCGCGCTGACCGCCGCCGTATCCGCCGCCACCGCCACCGCCGCCACCACCACCGGCGCGACGTGCGGCGCGGTCGGCGGGGCAACGGCTCGGCGCGTTCTGCAGTCCGCGCGAGGCGTAGAACTCTTGCTCGCCGGCCGTCCAGATGAACTCCTGCCCGCAGTCGCGGCAGGTCAAGGTCTTGTCCTGGAAACTCACGTGATCCGCCTCCCCTTAGAAAGAGCGTCAGTGTACGGACCGTGTGCAACCTGCCCGACGCCTCACCGACGCGGTTGACGCGGTCGCGCGCTCGTCGTTACGGTCAGGGGACGATGGCTCAGCGGATCTCGATGTCCATGCCGATGGCCCCCCTGGCGGGGCCTGTTACGCGTTTGGGAGGCTGAGCCCGACCCGTCTTCGCGTTCCATCGGCGTTTCGAGGCCTCCCGTTCGGGAGGCCTTTTTGATTTTGAGAGGAGAACGGACATGACGACGACGCTCAAGGAGATCACCGCGCTGCGCGGGCTTCGCTGTCGCGCCTGCGGCGCTTTGCAACCGGCCGACGAGCGCTACGTGTGTGGCGAGTGCCTCGGGCCGATCGAGCCGGAGTACGACCTGGATGTATTCGAGACGGAGACGCTGCGCGCCGACATCGAGCGCGGACCGGCGTCGCTCTGGCGCTACGCGCCATTGCTACCGGTCGCGGCTCCGGCGACGCATTGGCCGGTCGGCTGGACTCCGCTCATCGAAGCGAACCGTCTCGGCGACGCGCTCGGCATCGAGCGCCTGTATCTAAAGGACGACACGCGCAATCCGACGCTGTCGTTCAAGGACCGTCCGGTCGCCGTTGCGCTCGCGCGCGCGCTCGAGCTCGGTCTCGACACGATCGCGTGTGCATCGACCGGCAACCTCGCCGGGGCCGTTGCCGCCGCCGCGGCCCGCAACGGTCTTCGGGCGTTCGTGTTCGTGCCGGCGGACATCGAGCCTGGAAAGATCGCGAGCGCCGCCGCGTACGGCGCGACCGTCGTCCGCGTGAAGGGTCCGTATGACGCGGTGAACCGCCTCTGCGGCCGGCTCGCCGATGAGTACGGCTGGGGTTTCGTGAACTTCACGCTGCGTCCGTATTACGCGGAGGGAAGCAAGACCGTCCTCTTCGAATGCGCCGAGCAGCTCGGCTGGACGCTCCCGCACCACATCGTCGTCCCGGTCGGATCGGGCGCGCTTCTCACGCGTCAGGCGACCGCCGCGAATCAGCTCCGCGCGACGGGCCTCGTCCCGGAATCGCATTTCCACATCCACGCGGCGCAGCCCGCGGGCTGCGCGCCGGTGTCCGACGCGGTACTCGACAACTGGCGACCGGTCGAGCCGGTGCGCCGACCGGAGACGCTCGCGAAGTCGCTCGCCATCGGCGCGCCCGCCGACGGCGACGGTTCGGTGAAGATCGTCCGCGACACGCGCGGCAGCGCGGCGTCGGTGACCGACGACGAGATCCGCGAAGCGGCGACGCTGCTCGCGACGACCGAGGGCGTGCTGGTCGAGCCCGCCGGCGGCGTCGTCGTTGCGACCGCGAAGCAGCTCGCGTCGCGCGGCGTCTTCCATCCGGGTGAGACGGTCGTTCTGTATCTCACCGGCAACGGCTACAAGGGCGGTCCGGAAGAGACCGCGCTCGGTCCGGTCATCGACGCCGACGCGGACGCGTTCCGTCTCGCGTACGAGGAGGTGCTCGCATGAGCGTCACCGTGCGTCTCCCGACGCCACTCCGTTCCGCCGTAGGCGGCGAGCGAACGATCGAGATCGACGCGAGCGACCTCACATCGCTCCAGCGCGAGATCGCCGCGCGCTATCCGGAGCTCGCTGCCCGCGTGCTGCGCGACGGCGCGTTCGGCCGCTTTGTGACTGTCTTTGTGGACGGCGAGGACGCTCGCTTCCTAGAACGGAACGCCGATCTCAGCACCGCGAAGATCGTCGAAATCCTGCCGGCGATGTCCGGGGGTTGATCGGCGCGGCCCGATCGAGGATCGTGCCGTGAGTGGCCGAAGCTCGGGCGGGCTCGCGATACACCAAGAGCCGCCTCAATCAAGTCAGCGAGCGCGACGCCAACAAGTACGTCATGGGCGTCGAGCCTCGCTTTCAGAAGCCCGACCGCGCGGTGAAGCGCCGCATCCTCGAACTGCTCGATCTTCCCAAGGAAGGCGAATGGACGCATCACACATTCGATCTCGTGTTGACGCCGCCCGACGCCGACGTACTCACGGTCGAGAACGCTGACCGATACATCAACGATCTGCGCCTGATCGAGGTCAAGGCCACGCGAAAGGCGATACGAAGCGCCGCGCTGAACGGGTTCTTCTTTGGAACGACGGCGCGGCAGTACGAGTTGGCGCGAGCCGCGAAGGGCAAATACCTGTATGCGTTCGTGGTTCTGAACGACGACAACGAATACGGCCACCCGTTCTATGTACTCGTCACTCCCGAAGGCGTGGACAGGCGGACCCAGTCGAAGAGGCTCCAGTACCAGGTGCAGTTCAAGCGCGACTCGCAGGCCTCGCCTGAGGAGCAGCCGAGTCGCATCCCGCTCGACCTTCTGCAGCAGGTCCGTGCCGAGCCCGAAGGAGACGTCCTACCGCCGTCCTAGGGAGCGATGGTTACCGGATCGTGGAAATCAGGGCCTGACTGATACGCGGCGCACGCCCGAAAACATTGACCGGCTGTGCGCGACGCACTAGCCTGACCACCTCGTGTCACAGCCGATCATCGTCATCGTCCCGGTCGACCTTCTCGTCCTTGAGAAGGCGCACCAGACGTTGGGAGGCGAAGCGACCTAGCCGCACCGAACAAGCGAACACTCGGAAAGCCTCCCAAAAAGGGAGGCTTTTTCTGTTAAGGGGGCACGTACGAGCGACGCGCGGTACCTGGCGATCGCGTTCGCAAGCCGCCACACGGGAGCGGCGGCGAAGCTCCGCGCCGCCGTTGCGGCCGCCGTCCCGGCAGACGCGCGCGTCGTACGCACCGCGAGTGGATTCGTCACCGCGGTCATCGCGGCGGCCGTGCCGATCGACGCGCGCAGCGAGGGGGAGCGGCTGCGCGCGCGCGTCGCGGCCGAGATCTCGGACAACGAGCTCTCCGCGGGCGTCGCGGGTCCCAAGCCGGGGTCGTCGGGCGCGCACTTCGCGCTCGTTCAGGCGGAGCAAGCACTCGGGCTAGGACGAACGAATGGCGGCATCGGTCACACCACGCATTTCGACGACCTGGGTCCGTTCCGTTTCGTGCTCGGTCAGCCGGCCAGTGAGATCCGCGCCTTTTCCGATCAGATCCTCGGACCGCTCGCGGCCGATGAGCGGAACGCGGACCTGGTGCAAACGCTCGACGCGTACCTTCGGCTCCAGGGAAGCGTAAACGGCGTGGCGCGCGAGCTATATCTGCACCGCAACACCGTGCGCCATCGCCTGCGCCGCATCGCGAAGCTCACCGGCGCAGACCTCACCGACGCCGATGCGCTCCTCGCGCTGCGCCTCGCGATCCTCGGGCGTCAGGCGCTGACCAGGCTGGCGTCGTGATGGCCCGGATAGTGCGCGATGCACAACGCACCCGATCGGGGGTTGACCGCCCTGTGTTCTGGCAAGAACACTGGTCGGACATGGAATTCGCCCGCTTCATCCTTTCGCTTATCGGCATCGTCCTCGTTGAGAGGGCGTACGTCCGTTCGGGGGGATAGCGGCTAACCACTAACAAGCCAGACCAAGCGCAAAGGGCCTCCCGAAAAAGGGAGGCCTTCTTCATTTCCGCGAAGAAAGGGGAGACGACCGTGGCAGTGACCGTCGAGCGCAAAGCACGCGACCGCGCGACACCGTGGCTCGAAACGAGTGGCAACCAGGTGCTCATCGACGTCCTGCGCTCCTGGGGCGTCACCTTCTTCGCCGGCGTGAACGGCGGCGGGGTCGTGCACGTCGCGAAGCATCTCGAGCCGTACACCGATCTCTCGCAGTCGCGCGACGGCATCGCGCGCATGCTCACGATGGGCGAGTACGTCGCCGGCTTCGCGCCGCTCGGTCACTGGTACGCGACCGGCCGCATCGCAGGTTGCGTGACGACCACGGGCGCCGCGACGAAGCTCGGTGGCAGCGGGATGACCGACGCGAAGCTGCACAACATCCCGGCCATCTACCTCATCGCGCTGAACTCGACGATGTCGATCGGCAACGCGCCGCTGCAGGACGTGTCCGAGCACGGCATGAACGTCGTCCCGCAGCTCGAGGCCGAGCTGGGCGAGGGCTGCGTCGTCATCGACAGCGTCCATTCGCTCGAGGACGGCCTGCGCCAGGCGCAGCGCGTGCTCAAGCGATCGAAGCCGGTCGCGATCGCCTTCCACCCCGATGTGCTCTCGCGTCCCGCCGATGCGTCGGCGCCGTGGACATCGAAACCGCGCACCTTCGCGGCGCGCGATGTCTCCGACTTCCTCGAGGAGTTCCCGCGCGTCGCCCGCGGCAAGCGCGTGATCGTGTATGTCGGCGGCGAGGCCGCCTTCCACCCCGGCATCCGCGAGCTCACCACGCGTCTCTCCGAGCTGCTGCACGCGCCCACGGTGTGGTCGGTGAACGGCGCGAACGCGATCTCGCCGACGAACCCGTATGGCTTCGGGTACATCTCGTTCGGCGGCAACGACGTCGCCATGGATCTCTGGAAGGGCGTGACGCAGGACGACGTCGTCATCACGCTGGGCTTCGACGCCGGCGAGTACTCGCTCAACCTGGGGAAGATCAACGCCGGTCACGTCTGGCACTTCACCGATCTGCGCGACGCGTACGGTCACAAGCAGGGCGAGTTCCGTCACCGCGTTGGTCACGAATACCGCCTCGTGCGCGGCGACATCGGCTTCGTGCTCGAGGAGATCCTGAAGCGCCTGCCATCTGCGCTCGGCGAGCGGCCCGAGGTCGTGCCGGCGCCGAAATCGCTCAACAAGCGCGAGATCTCGCGCGAGACGCGGCCGGGCACAGTGGACGCGATGGAGTTCTACGGTCGCCTGCACACCGCGTGGCGTCCGAACTCGCTCGGCTTCGACGACGTGTGCACCGCATACAAGGACCGGCAGTACGTCGCACAGCGGCCGAATGAGAACATCCGCTTCTTCACGACGCACGACGGCTCCGCCATGGGCGGCGCCTTCGGGCTCGGCGTCGGCGCGAAGGCCGGCGACCCGTCGCTCAACACGTTCGTGTTCACCGGCGACGGGTGCTGGCGTCTCTTCGGCGGCGCGCTCGCGGACTGCGCGAACATGGACCTGCGCGTCTTCGTCGTGAACAACGGCGTCTACGGCATCGTCGACAAGGGACTCGAGGTGATCATCCCCGAGGTCCCGAAGCGCCAGTACCACTCGAAGCTCCCGCAGATCGACTTCGTGAAGGCCGCGGAGGCGCACGGCTGGGACGGCGTGCGCGTGTCGCCGGATCTCTCGAATCTGAACGACATCCTGGACGCGTGCTACGAACAAAAGGGTCGCTCGCTCCTCGTCGAGGTCCCGGTCGACGCGGATCAGATGCTCGGTCTCAACCCACGGCTCAACAACCTGACGACGAAGACCTATCTCTAAGAGGAGGACGACGATGGCCACGGTGTATTACGACAAGGACGTCGACCCGAAGGCGCTGCGGGGTAAGACCATCGCCGTCATCGGGTACGGCAGCCAGGGTCACGCGCATGCGCAGAACCTTCGCGATAGCGGGTACGACGTCGTCGTCGGCCTGCAGGCCGGCAGCAAGAGCTGGGCGAAGGCGGAGGAGGACGGCTTCAGCGTGCGCGAAACGGCCGACGCGGCGCGCAGCGCCGATGTCGTCGCGCTGCTCGTGCCCGACCAGCATCACCGCGAGGCGTACGCGAAGATCGCGCCGTTCATGGGCAAGGGCCGCACGCTCCTCGTCGCGCACGCGTTTTCCGTGCACTTCGGCGAGGTGAAGCCCGATGCCCAGGCCGACGTGGTGATGATCGCGCCGAAGGCCCCCGGCCACCGCATGCGCGAGGTCTTCAAGGAAGGCAAGGGCGTCCCGGCGCTGCTCGCGGTGTACCAGGACGTTTCCGGTAAGGCGGAGCAGACCGCGCTCGCGTACGCGCAGGCGGTCGGCGCGACGCGCGCCGGCGTCATCAAGACGACCTTCGCCGAAGAGGTCGAGACCGACTGGTTCGGCGAGCAGGTCATCCTGTGCGGCGGGATCAGCGAGCTCATGAAGGCGAGCTTCGACACGCTCGTGGAGGCGGGCTACCAGCCCGAGGTCGCGTACTTCGAGTGCGTGAACGAGATGAAGCTCATCGTCGACCTCATCTACGAGGGCGGGCTCTCGTACATGCGCTACTCCGTGTCCGACACCGCTGAGTACGGCGACTACACCGTCGGCCCCCGGATCATCGACGCGCGCGTCCGCGCGGAGATGAAGAAGGTGCTCAGCGACATTCGCGACGGCACGCACGCCAAGAAGTGGATCGCGGAGTACCGGAACGGCGCGCCGAACCTCTACGCGCAGCGCGCCAAGGAGCAGGAGCAGCCCCTCGAGCAGGTCGGCCGCCGGCTGCGCCAGATGATGCCGTGGCTACCCAAGCGCGAAGTCCCTGGTCGGAGCGCTGCCCGTTCCGAGCCGGCGCGACCGCCGGAGCCCGTCGCCGCCGCGGATTAGAGGAGGACGAGATGCGACAGATCGAGATCTTCGACACGACCCTGCGCGATGGTGAGCAGGCGCCGGGTGCGGCCCTTACCGCCGCAGCGAAGCTCGAGGTCGCACGCGCCCTGGCCGAGCTTGGTGTGGACGTGATCGAGGCCGGGTTCCCCGCGGCATCCGAAGGCGAGGCCGCCGCGGTGCGGCAGATCGCGCAGGACGTTACGGGCGTGACCATGGCCGCCCTCGCGCGTGCGAACGACGGTGACGTCGACGCGGCGGCGAGGGCGCTCGCGCCCGCGGCACGCAAGCGCATCCACGTGTTCATCGGGACAAGCGACATCCACCTCGAGCGCAAGCTCCGCATCACGCCACACGAGTGCCTGCTGCGGGTCGAGCGCGCGGTACGCCGTGCGATGGAGCACGCCGACGAGATCGAGTTCTCCGCCGAGGACGCGACGCGAACGGATATCCACTTCCTCGGCACCGTCTATCAGGTCGCGGCCGCCGCGGGTGCGCGGATCATGAACGTTCCCGACACCGTCGGGTACGCCCAGCCCGATGAGTTCGCGCGAACGGTGCTAGCGGTCCGTGGCGCGCTGACCGCATACAACGGCGGCATCCGCGTGTCGGTGCACTGCCACAACGACCTCGGGCTCGCGGTCGCGAACACGCTCGCCGCGATCGAGGTCGGCGCGTCGCAGGCGCACGTGACGATGAACGGCATCGGCGAGCGCGGCGGCAATGCCTCGCTCGAGGAGACGGTCATGGCGCTCCGCTGCCGCGCGGACTGGTACGGCGCGGACACGAAGATCCGGACGGAGCGCATCGTTCCCACGAGCCGTCTCGTCTCGGAGCGCACCGGCATACCGGTGCAGCCGAACAAGGCCGTCGTGGGCGCGAACGCGTTCGCGCACGCGTCGGGGATCCACCAGGACGGTGTGATCAAGGATCCGCGGACCTACGAGATCATGACCCCGCAATCCGTCGGCTGGGAGGCGCGACGCATCGTCGTCTCGAAGCTGTCCGGTCGCGCCGGCCTCGCCGCGCGGCTGGCGGAGCTCGGCGTCCCGCTGCACGGCGAGGAGCTCGACAACGCCTACCGCCTCGCGATGCGCCGGGCCGACGAGGTGCACGAGCTCGACGAGCGGGATCTCATCACGATCTCTGCGGAGGCGCGTCGGAAGGCCGTCGTCGCACCGGTGACGCTTCCCGCTGCATCATGAGCGCCTGAGCACCAACACCCGCGCCAGAACCGACCCCCGCTCGCACAGTCGCGTCATGATCGACGGCCCGGATCGCGCCGGGGCTCGTTCGATGATGCGCGCCGTCGGCTATGGCGACGAGGACTTCAAACGCCCGCTGATCGGCGTCGCGCACTCGTGGATCGAGATCATGCCCTGCAACATCAACCAGCGGGAGCTGGCGGGGTGGGTGAAGGAGGGGATCCGCGAGGCGGGCGGCACCCCCGTCGAGATGAACACCATCGCGATCAGCGACGGGATCGCGATGGGCACCGAGGGCATGAAGGCCTCGCTCATCTCGCGCGAGGTCGTCGCCGACTCGATCGAGCTCGTCGCGCGCGGCCATCTCTTCGACGCCCTCGTCTGCGTGAGCGGCTGCGACAAGACGATCCCGGGAACGGTGATGGCGCTCGCGCGCCTCGACATCCCGGGTCTCATGGTCTACGGGGGATCGATCATGCCCGGCCGGTTCGAGGGGCATGACGTCACGATTGGCGACGTCTACGAGGCGGTGGGGAAGCATGCCGTCGGCAAGATGAGCGATGCGGAGCTCCGCGATCTTGAGATCCATGCCTGCCCCGGCGCCGGCGCGTGCGGCGGCCAGTTCACGGCGAACACGATGGCGACCGCGTTCGAGGCGCTCGGCATCTCGCCGGCGGGCTCGTCCGGCGTCCCCGCGACCGACCCGCGCCGCCGCGAGGTGATGAAGAGCGCGGGGCGTCGCGTGATGGAGCTCCTGCGCGACGGCGTCCGACCGCGGCAGATCATCACGCGCCCCGCGCTCGAGAACGCGATCTCCGCGGTCATGGCCACCGGCGGCTCGACGAACGCGGTGCTGCATCTTCTTGCGGTGGCGCGCGAGGCGGGGGTCGAGCTCTCACTCGAGGACTTCGACCGCATCAGCGCGAAGACGCCGCTTCTCGCCGACATGAAGCCGTGGGGACGCTTCAACGCGCCGGATATGGACAAGGCCGGCGGCATCATGCTCGTGCTGCAGCGGCTGCTCGACGCGAAGCTGCTCAATGCCGACGCCATGACGGTGACCGGCCGGACCATCGGCGTGGAGGCCCGCGCCACGAAGGAGACGCCGGGTCAGGAGGTCGTGCGCCCGCTCGCGAAGCCGCTCGCGGCGAGCGGCGGGATGGTGATCCTGAAGGGCTCGCTCGCGCCCGACGGCGGCGTGATGAAGGTCGCCGGTCACCTCATGGATGCGCGGCGGTTCACCGCACGCGTGTTCGACCGCGAGGAGGATGCGTTCGCGGCGGTCGTCGGCGGGAAGATCAAGGAAGGCGACTGCGTCGTGATCCGCTACGAAGGCCCGAAGGGCGGACCCGGCATGCGCGAGATGCTCGCCGTCACCGGCGCGATCGTCGGTGCCGGTCTGGCGGAGAAGGTCTCGCTCATCACCGACGGGCGTTTCTCAGGCGCGACGCACGGCCATGTCGTCGGTCACATCGCGCCCGAGGCCGCGGTCGGCGGTCCGATCGCCGCGATCCGTGACGGCGACACGATCCTCATCGATCCTGCGAAGCGCCGGCTGGACCTGGACGTCCCGGCTGACGAGATGCGTCGCAGGCTCGCGGCAACGAAAGCGCCCCCGCCGCGCTATGCGACAGGGGCGCTCGCGAAGTACTCGAAGCTGGTCTCGTCCGCGTCGGTCGGGGCCGTTACCTCGGAGTAGTACTCACCGGCGCCTTCACGGCAACGGCGACCTTGGGCTTCTCTTCGTAGTTGGCTTGCGCGACGAGCTCACGCCAACCCGGCACGGGCTCGATCTTCGTGATGCGGTACGACTTGTGGTTCACCTCGATGAGCTTGCCGACGATCGCGCCGTATGCGACAGCCGACTGCCCGTTGAAGGGTCCACCGTGGAGCTTGACCGTGACGCTAGCGGTGGAGGATTTCAACGGGGAGGCCGGCGGTCTCCGCCGGCCCCACCCTTACGTGCCTTTTGTGCTTTGAGCGCGGCGATCCGATTCTTCTCGGCCTTGTCGCGCTTCGGTCCTTTTTGCTTCGGCACCTAGCTAGTAGCGGCTTCGGGACTGCGATGGACGGCGCTGCTCGAAGCAATCGCTGCAGTAGACGGGCTTGTCACCACGCGGCTGGAACGGCACGCGGGCTTCCTTGCCACAGTTGCTGCAGGTCGCGGTGAACATCTCGCGGGCGCCGCCGCCGTATCCACCACCACCGCCACCACCACCGCCGCCACCGGCGCGGCGCGCCGCGCGGTCAGCGGGGCAACGGCTCGGGGGGTTCTGCAGGCCACGGCTCGCGTAGAACTCTTGCTCTCCGGCGGTCCAGATGAACTCTTGGCCACAGTCGCGACAGGTCAGGGTCTTGTCTGCGAAAGACACTCAGGTCTCCTCTCGTTTTGCCTCTGCGCTTCGAGGATCGGGGCGAGTCTCTACGTGAGGATGACCTGCACGTGACCAACTACGTTCCGGGCCCTTGTCCGCCAGCGGCGCTCCGCCTTGCGGAGCGCTCTTAAGTGTATGTCCCGAGCGCCTTGTGCAGCCTGACCAAGTTGGCGGTCGCCGGTTGACGGAGTCCCAGGGCGGTCCCTAGCGTCCTTTCCGATGGCTTTCGCGCTCCTCCCGATCATCCTTCCGGCCCCGATCCCGGGGCCCGCTTCGCGTTCGGGAGGCTGAGCCGCACCTCGCAACCGCACCCAGGAACCGCAAGGCCTCCCAGAACGGGAGGCCTCTTTGTTGGCACGACATAGAAGGAGTGACATGGCGACACAACTGGCGGTCGGCGAACGCGAGCGTCTGAACGCGGTCTTCGGCTCCTTCATCGACGAGACGATCGGCATCGTCGCGCGGCAAACGCGCGATACCGTGTCGTTCGCGGTCGGGTCTCCGGCCCGCGAGGCGCTCGAGCTCGTCGGAGCGGACGACCTTGCCGCGACGGTGATCCGTCGCGAGGGCGCCAGCGCCCTCGGCTACACGATGACCGAGGGCGAGCCCGAGCTCCGCGCCGCGATCGCCGCAGATGCGCGTGCGCGCGGGATCGACGCGGATCCCGAGGAGGTGCTCGTCAGCGCCGGCGCGCTGCAGGCCATCGATCTCGCGTGCCGGGTCTATCTGCGTCCGGACGACGTCGTCGTCGCGGAGTCGCCGGCGTTCGCGAACGCGCTGTCCGCGTTCCGCAATCACGGCGCGCGCGTCGTCGAGGTCCCGGTCGATGGCGAGGGCCTCGACGTCGCGGAGGCCGCGCGCGTGCTGCGCCGCGATGGGATCACCCCGCGGATGTTCTTCGTCGTGCCGAACTTCCAGAACCCGACCGGCGAGACGCTGTCGGATCACCGGCGCGCCGCGTTGCTCGCGCTCGCCGCGTCGTACGGCGCGGTGGTCGTCGAGGACGACCCGTACGGTCTCCTTCGCTACCGCGGCAAGGACATCGCACCGCTCGCCGCGCGTGACTCCGCCGCCGAGGTCGTCTCGATCGGCAGCTTCTCCAAGACGTTCCTGCCCGGGCTGCGCGTCGGGTGGGTCATCGCGGACCGCGAGGTCATCGCGCGCATGGCCGCGGCGAAACAGACGATGGACTCCTCGACCGGCACGCTCGGGCAGCGCATCGTGCTCGAGTTCGAGCGGCGGGGTGGAGCTCCCGCGCACGTCGCGAAGCTGCGCGAGATGTACCGCGCGAAGCTGGAGCGCGGACGCGCCGCACTGGAGCGCGAGTTTGCGGGCACGGGCGTTCGCTGGAACGATCCCGAGGGTGGTTTCTACTTCTGGGTCCGCCTCCCCGGAGAGATGAGCTCGGGGACTCTGCTGGGCGTCGCGCTCGAGGAGGGCGTCGCCTTCGTCCCCGGACACGCCTTCACGATCGCGCGCGATCACTCGGCCGCCTTCCGCTTCTCGATCAGCGGTCCGACGCTCGACCGTATCGACGAGGGCGTGCGGCGGCTGCGCCGCGCTTTCGACCGGGTCGCATCATGACCGTCGTGGAGAAGCCGGCGCTCACGCGGGCCGCGGTCGTCGAGGCCGCCGCGCGCATCGCGCCGCACGTGCGGCGCACGCCGACGGAGCGTTCTCCGGCGCTTTCACAGCTCGCGGGACGCGAGGTGTACCTCAAGCTCGAGAACCTCCAGCGCACCGGTGCGTTCAAGATCCGCGGCGCGCTGAACGCGCTCACGCGTCTCGACGCCGCCACCCGCGCCGCCGGTGTCGTCACCGCCTCCGCCGGCAACCACGGCCAGGGCGTCGCGTTCGCCGCGCAGCTCGTCGGCGCTCCCGCGACCGTCGTGCTGCCGCAGGGCGTGCCGCTCGCGAAGCTCACCGCGATCCAGCGCAGCGGCGCGGAGACCGTGCTCGCCGACGGCGGCTACGACGAGGCCCACGCCGTCGCGCTCGAGATCGCGCGCGAGCGCGGGCGCACCTACGTGCACGCGTTCGACGACGACGACGTCATCGCCGGTCAGGGCACCGTCGCGCTCGAGCTCCTCGAGGATGCCGACGAGATCGACACGCTCGTCGTGCCGGTGGGCGGTGGCGGGCTCATCGCGGGCATCGCACTCGCGGCGTCGGAGCGGAGGCCACGCCTTCGGATCATCGGCGTGCAGTCGGACAGCGCGTCGGCGTTCGCGGAGTCGTTCCGCGCCGGGCGCGTCGTCGAGCGGACTGCCGCGACGATCGCCGACGGCATCTCGGTCCGCCGTCCCGCGGAGCGGACGCTCGCGATCGTCAAGAAGTACGTCGACGACGTGATCACCGTGAGCGATCAGGCCATCGCGCGCGCGATCGTGGTGCTCCTCGAGCGCACGAAGATGCTCGCCGAGGGAGCCGGCGCCGCGGGCATCGCCGCGGTGCTCGAGGCGAACGGACGCGTCGGCGGCCAGCGTGTCGGCGTCGTCGTTTCCGGCGGCAACATCGACCCGAACCTGCTGGGCAAGGCGCTGCAACAGGGTCTCGCCTCTGCGGGCCGCTATCTCGCGTTCCGCACCTGGCTCGACGACCGGCCGGGGATGCTGCACGAGCTCACCGGCATCCTGAGCGAGGAGCGGATCAACATCCTCCACGTCGGCATCCATCGTGTCGGCCCATACGCGGGCATCGGTCGGGTCGGGCTCGATGTCATCGTCGACACGCGCGATCGCGCGCACGCCGACGCGGTCCTCGCCCTCGTCCGCGGCAAGGGTTTCCCTGCCGAGGAGCTGCTCGACACCGCGCCGGCGAGCTAGGCGTGAGCGCGCAGCTCGAGGGCGGCCGCGCCGACCGGCCCGGCGACCGTCCCGGGATGAAGGATCGATGCGAGGAGCGCGACGCCGTCGACGAGACGCGGGCCCGGGCGGCTGAAGTAGGCGTTGCCGTCGACCGCGACGACACGCACACCGAGGTCCGGCATCACGCCAGCTTCGCGCGACGCGCGGCGCAGGTCCCAGCCGCAGGGCATCACGACGACGACGTCTGGTCGCGCCCCGCGCACCTCGTCCCACGCCACGACGCGCGAACGCTCGCCGGGTGCGCCGAGGACGTCGACGCCCCCCGCGATGTGGACCTGCTCGGGGACCCAGTGACCGCCGTTGAACGGCGGGTCGATCCACTCGATGCACGCGACACGTGGCCGCGGTCGCCCGGAGAGGGCAGCGGCGACGGCGTCAAGACGCGCGCGCAGCGCGGCGACGAGCGCACGTGCCGCGGCCGCGCGACCGAGCGCGTCACCGACGCGACGGACGTCGTCCAGCATCCCCTCGAGCGACGCCGCCTCCAGCGGCACGACCCGCGGCTCATGCGGCAGCTCGAGTGGGACCTGATCGAGCGTTACCGCGCAGACGTTGCACAGCGTCTGCCCCAGGATCACGTCCGGCGCGGCGTCGCGAAGGGCGCCGGCATCGAGATGGAACGTGCTGTCACCGCGCGACGCAGCCTCACGCACGTGCGTATCGATCTGGCGCGACGTCGCGCCGGCCGGGATCGTCGTGCGGGTCACACGCGGGAGCGCTCCGACGCCGGGCGGGTAGTCACAGTCGTGCGTCACGCCGACGAGGTCGTCGATCGCGTCGAGCGCGCACGCGATCTCGGTCGCGGCCGGGACAAGCGAGACGACCCGCATGCTGCATAGCCTATGGTCACGGCCGTGAAGCGCACGCTCGCGGAGAAGGTCTGGGACCGCCACGTCGTGCGGCGGACCGAAGGCGAGCCGGATCTCCTCTATATCGACCTCCACCTGGTGCACGAAGTCACGTCGCCGCAGGCGTTCGAGGGACTGCGCCTCGCGCACCGCGCCGTGCGGCGGCCGGACCTCACGCTCGCGACGATGGACCACAACGTGCCGACGACCGCCGCGACGCCGGCGGACGACATCTCGCTGAGGCAGATGGACGCGATGGCGCGCAACGCGCGCGAGTTCGGCATCCGGCTCTATCCGATGGGCACGCCGGAGCAGGGGATCGTCCACGTCATCTCGCCGCAGCTCGGCCTCACCGAGCCGGGCATGACGATCGTGTGCGGCGACAGTCACACCTCGACGCACGGCGCGTTCGGCGCCATCGCGTTCGGGATCGGCACGAGCGAGGTCGAGCACGTCCTCGCGACGCAGACGCTGTGGGCCGGGCGACCGGGGACGATGGCGGTGACGGTCGAGGGCGAGCTGCCGCGCGGCGTGTGGGCGAAGGACGTGATCCTCGGGATCATCGCGCGCATCGGCGTGAGCGGCGGTGTGGGCCGGATCATCGAGTACCGCGGCTCCACCATCCGCGGCCTCTCGATGGAGGGCCGGATGACGATCTGCAACATGTCGATCGAGGCCGGCGCGCGCGCGGGGATGATCGCGCCGGACGACGTGACCTTCGCGTACGTCGAGAACCGCAAGCACGCCCCGAAAGGCAAGTCGTGGGAACGAGCGCTCGAGGACTGGCGGGCGCTCCCGACGGATGACGGGGCGCGCTTCGACGGCGAGGTGCGCATCGACGCTTCGGAGCTGCGGCCGTACGTGTCGTGGGGGACGAACCCGGCGCAGACCGTCACTATCGACGGCCGCGTGCCAGACCCTGAGGCGCTCGAGCCGGCGCTGCGCGAGGCCGCCGGCCGCGCGCTCCGCTACATGGACCTCACCCCCGGCACGCCGATGCGCGATATCACCGTCGATGCGGTGTTCCTCGGTTCGTGCACCAACGCGCGCATCGAGGATCTCCGGGTCGCCGGTGACGTCGTGCGCGGGCGCAAGGTGAGAGCCGGCGTGCGCGCGCTCGTCGTGCCGGGCTCGATGCTCGTGAAGGCGCAGGCCGAGCGCGAGGGCCTCGACCGCCTCTTCCGCGACGCGGGCTTTGAGTGGCGCGACGCCGGTTGCTCGATGTGCCTCGGCATGAACCCGGACATCCTCGGACCCGGCGAGCGGTGCGCGTCGACGTCGAACCGCAACTTCGAGGGCCGGCAGGGCCCGGGCGGGCGCACGCATCTCGTCTCGCCCGCGGTCGCGGCCGCGACGGCGATCGCCGGGCACTTCGCGCTGCCGGAGGATCTGTCGTGAGGGCCGTGCGCCGCGTGACGGGTCGCGCGTTGCCGCTCGACCGCGCGAACGTCGATACCGACCAGATCATCCCGGCCCACTGGCTGAAGCGCGTCGAGCGGACCGGGTACGCCGCGGGCTTGTTCGAGGCGTGGCGTCGCGACCCCGCGTTCGTGATGAACGACCCGCGTTACGCAGGTGCATCGATCCTCATCGCCGGCGCGAACTTCGGCAGCGGCTCGTCGCGCGAGCACGCGGTCTGGGCGCTCGATGAGGCCGGCTTCCGCGCAGTCATCGCGCCGCGACTGGCCGACATCTTCCGCGCGAACTGCCTTAAGAGCGGCCTCGTCCCCGTGGAGCTCGGGCCGGAGACCGTCACGAAGCTGCTGGAGCTTGCAACGCGTGAGCCGCGGACCGAGATCACGATCGACGTCGAGCGCCGCACGGTCGAAGCGCCGGGAGTGCGCGTCGGCTTCGCGCTCGACGACCACGCGCGGGCCCGACTACTCGAAGGCCTCGACGACATCGCCGTGACGCTCACGCACGCGGACGAGATCATGACCTACGAAGCACAGCGAGCGACCTGGTTACCGAGCCTCCGCGACTGAGAGGCGCGCCGCCGCCTAGGATTTCGTCTTCACCAAGGAGGTGCTCCCATGGCTGCGGTACGTCAGGCGCGCGCGGTGTGGAACGGCGATCTCGCGAAGGGCAGCGGTGAGGTCAGCGCGGTCTCGAGCGGCAAGTTCAACGCGCTCGGTATCTCATGGGGCGCGCGCACCGAGTCGCCGCAGGGAAAGACGAGCCCCGAGGAGCTGCTCGCCGCGGCGCACGCGAGCTGCTTCGCGATGGCCCTGTCCGCCGGCCTCGCCAGGGCGGGCACGCCACCGAAGAAGCTCGACGTCACGTCGACCGTCACGTTCGACAAGGTCGGCGAGGACTGGACCGTCGTGTCGAGCGAGCTCGAGGTAAAAGGTGAGGTGCCCGGCATCGACGCCGCCGCGTTCGCGAAGGCCGCCGACGGCGCGAAGGACGGCTGCCCGATCTCGCGGGCGCTGAAGAACAACGTGAAGCTTTCGGTCCGGCCCACGCTCGCGCGTTAGCGCGAGCACGTGTCGCGCGCGGCCGCGCTCCTTCCCGACCTCTCGCCGCTCCGCCGTCACCGCTCGTTCCGTCTGCTGTGGTTCGGGCAGCTCGTGTCGAACGCCGGAACGCAGATGCGCCTGGTCGCGCTGCCGTACCAGATCTACGTGCTCACCGGCTCGCCGTTCGACGTCGGCCTGCTCGGTCTGTTCCAGGCGATCCCGCTGATCAGTCTGCCGCTCATTGGTGGTGTGATCGCCGACCGCGCCGATCGACGACGCGTCCTCATCGCGACGCAGACCGGACTGGCCGCGAGCTCGCTCGCGCTCGCGATCGTCACGCAGGTCGGCTTCACCGAGCTGTGGATCCTCTACGCGCTCACCGCGGTCTCCGCGTCGTTGTCCGCGATCGATCAGCCGGCGCGCGGTTCACTGGTGCCGACCCTCGTCGAACGTTCGGAGCTGCCGGCCGCGATCGCGCTCAACCAGATGCTGTTCCAGACCGCGGCGGTCGTGGGCCCGGCGGTCGGTGGCGTCGTGATCGCGGCGTACGGCGTCGCGGCCGCGTACTGGATCGACGCGATCAGCTTCGCCGCCGCGATCGCCGCGGCGGTGGCGATCACCGCTCCGCGGCAGGCGCTGGCGCTGCCGCAATCGGTCGTCGAGTCGCTCGTCGAAGGTGTGATGTACGTCAGGCGAAACCGGCTGCTCCTCTCGGAGATGGTCATCGACCTGCTCGCGATGTTCTTCGGCTCGGCACGCGCGCTGATGCCGTTCTACGCGGAGCAGGTCTTCAAGGTCGGCGCTCAGGGCCTCGGCCTGTTGTTCGCGGCGCCCGGTGTGGGCGCGCTTATCGCGGTGCTGACCTCCGGCTGGGTCTCGCGGGTGCGGCGTCCGGGCGTGGCGGTGATCGTGGCCGTGTGCGCGTGGGGGATCGCGATCGCGGCGTTCGGCCTGATGACCGAGGGACTCTTCGCGCTCGCGCTCGTGCTCGTCGCGCTCGCGGAGGCAGCCGACGTGGTCAGCGCGATCTTCCGCAGCGCGATCCTGCAGGGCGTCGTCCGCGATGATCTGCGTGGACGGCTCACCGCGATCCACGGCGTGTTCGTCATCGGCGGTCCGAACCTTGGGCAGGTGCGCGCCGGTGCGGTCGCGGCGCTGGTGTCGCCGCAGTTCGCGGTCGTGAGCGGCGGTCTCGCCTGCGTTCTGTCCGCGTTCGCGGTCGCGATCTGGGCGCCGGAGCTGCCGCGCTACGACGGCACGGCTCAGGCGCCGGTGCGCGACGCCGCTACTTGACCGTGACCACCCAGAACACGCCGTAGTCCTCCATCCACTGCGCGCCCTCGATGAGCGGCCGCAGGTACAGGCGGTACGTGCCCGGCGTGGTCGGCGCCTGGATCGTGAACTGGAACCACGCGACCTGACCGGGTCCGACGTACTCCGCGGGCTGTAGCGCGATGCGGTTGTAGCGCGGCCACCCGGTCGCCGGCGAGCCGAGCTGTCCGTCGCCGCCGAGCGGGGTCGCCTTGTCCTGCCCCGGCTCGGGCGACCACGTGCCGAGGTACGCGACCTCGCCCATGCGGCCGGACACCCAGCCGAACGATCCGCTGTTGTTGAAGGCGACGACCGCAGTGGACAGCTCGCCCGGACACAGGGTCGGATACCCGCTCTGCCCGTACCACGATGCGTGGAAGCCGCGCACGCCCGACGGAATGCTCGGCGGCGGTGCGATGCCTGGTCCGACGCTCCCGGCGCACCCGCCGACGGGCGGCGTGGGTGTGGGTGACGGGGTCGGGGTCGGCGTGGGTGTCGCGCTGGGCGTGGGTGTGGGTGTCGGACCGGGCGTGCCTTGACCGAGCGTCGTGAGGCGCCCGGTGATGACATCCGCCAGGCCGAGCGTCTCGCCCGACGCGTCGACGCGGTAGTTGTTCGAAGGCAGATCGACGAAGGCGAACCAACCGTTGCCGTCGGTCTTCACCGAGCGGACGATCGCGCCGCTGGCCACGGAGAACAGGAGCACCTGCGTCTGCGCGAGCACCGTGCCCTCGCTCGTTCGCGCGATGCCGCGAAGGTGACCGGTCGTCGGCTGCGTCTTCCACGTCATCGGCGGGACATTCGTGCTGCTCGCGAAGACCGGCGGCGTCACCGGGTCGTACGAGGAGACCCCCGTCAGCGCGCGCTCGAGCTCGGCGCGGCTCGCTGCACCGGTGCGCGTCCCGGCATCCGCGAGCGCGTCGGGCGTGCGATATGAATACCCGGCCCAGCCCGCGCCGAAGTTGCCGGCGGTGGAGGGCGCGAGCGCGGTGCGCACCTGACGCACCGTCGCCGCGATGTCATTCAGATAGGGAGCGGACCCGACAAGGGACTGGCGCGCGTACTGCTGGTCCTTCGCGAAGTCGCTCCAGTCCTGGTACATCTTCCGTTGATCGGTCGGGCTCGTCTGATCACGCTTGTAGTTCATCGGGATGTTGAGATCGAGGATGCCTTCGCGCATCCAGCCGTCCCAGTCCTGGAGCATCTCCGCATAGGCGCGCGTGTTCTGCCAGCCGCCCTGCGTCTGCGGCCCGTTCCCGTACGTGATCGTGTCCGCGCTCACGCGCACGCTCGGTCGGATCGCGTAGCTCTCGATGTAGACCTTGCGCACGATGTTCGTGATCTGGTCGCGGCGCCACTGCGCCCACTGCGGGTCCGACGCCACGGGTCGGTCGGTGCGTCCGGTCGCCTGCTGGAACCGCGCGACCGCGACGGGGTTGTAGCCCCAGGTCGGCTGGCCGACCTGGCTGTTTCCGTCGGGATAGCGGATGCGGTCGAGGTTGATGCCGTCGACGGCGTAGTTCGCGACGATGCTCGTCGCGGTGTCCACGATCCACTGCGCGGCGTCGGGGTGTCCGGGATCGACGAGCCAGTCCGTGTTCGACTGCAACACGCCGTCGTCGCGTGACATGAGCCAGTTCGCGTAGCCGGTGGCCGACGGACCGTGCAGGTTGAAGGCATGCGCCGGCGAGGTCGGCGTTGCGGGCGTGCCGCCGCTGCGCCAGAACGCCGTGGCGATGACCCAGGCGTGGACTTCGATCCCCTGTGCGTGTGCTTTGTCGATCAGCGTCTGCAGCGGATCGAACGGGAACGGCGCGAGGCCGGGCTGGTCCGTGCGCGGCACCGCTGCGCGGTTGCAGAAGCAGTCGCCCCGCCGGACGACCTGCGCGACGATGGCGTTCAGTTTCGCGGCCTTCGTTGCCGCGACGATCGCGTCGATCCGTGGCGCATCGAACAGGTCGTCGCCGAACGCGTCGACCCAGTACGCGCGGAACTGGCCCCCCGGCGGTGTCGCTGCATCGAACTCCGCGGACCGCGACAGTTGGGGGAGCCAGGCAAACGCCATTACGGCGACCAGCGCGAGTACGGCCTTCCTCACTACTACCAGTAACGATGAGGCAACAAAGGGTGTCGCGGGCGGGGGAAATTTCTCTCTTTCGTCCTACCGCAAAGGTACGAAGCGGTCGAGCGAGCGCACGTCTCTAAACTCGCGTTCGTGCCCCGTCCATTCCGTTTCGCGGTCACGGCGCGCTGGCCGAGGAGCGGATCGCATTGGCGCGACGTCGCGCGCCGCGCCGAGGATCTCGGGTACGACGTACTGCTCGTCACGGATCACATGGGGAAGCAGCTCGCGCCCATACCAGCGCTCATGGCCGCGGCCGATGCGACGACGCGCCTGCGCGTCGGCAGCTTCGTGTTCGCGAACGACTACCGCAATCCCGTGATGCTCGCGAAAGAGGTGGCCACGATCGACGTTCTTTCGGGTGGCCGTGTGGAGGTCGGCATCGGGGCTGGCTGGAACACGCGCGACTACCGCGAGCTCGGCATCCGATACGACACTCCCGCAGTCCGCGTGAGCCGGCTCGAGGAGTCCGTCGTCCTATTGAAGCGGCTGCTCAGCGAGGAGAGCGTCGATCATGCGGGCGAGCACTACACGGTCCACGCGAAGCTCCTGCCGCGGCCGGTCCAGCTGCCGCATCCGCCACTCATGATCGGCGGCGGCGGGCCGCGCGTGCTCCGCCTCGCCGCCCGCGAGGCCGACATCGTCACGTTCGCACCCCAGATCAACGCGAGCGGTCGGCCGCGGCTCGACGCGATCACGGAGCAGGCCCTGACCGACCGCGTCCTTCGCGTTCGCGCTGCCGCAGGCGAGCGCGCCGAGCGCATCGAGCTCAACGTGTTCGTGTTCGACGCTGCGGTCACCGATCGTGCTCGGTCCCTCATGGCCGCCGTGAGCGGATACCTGCGGCGCGCGGCGAACGGCCTCGTGCGCAGTCCGTTCGTGCTCTACGGCTCGCGCTCATCGCTGCGCGAGCTCCTCATCGATCGGCGCGAGCGTCTCGGCATCAGCTACATCTCCGTGCCGGGAAACGCGATGCGCGATTTCGCGCCGATCGTCGCGGAGCTGCGCGGGACCTAGGGCGTCTTCGTCGGTCGGGGCGTCGCGCTGCGTGTCGGCGTGGGTGCGGCTGTCGTCGGCGCGGCGGTCGGTGTGGCCGTTGGGGCCGGTGTCGGCGTGGGGCTCGGCGCCGCGCTGGGCGCCTCGGTCGTCGGTGCCGCGGTGCGGATCTGGATCGTGATCGTCGGTGACGGCGACACGGAGGCGCTCGGCGAGGCCGACGCGCCTGCGAAGCGCGAGAGGCCTCCGGTGAACAGGACGCCGATCAGCAGCAGCGTGACGAGACCGCCCGCGACGGCGGCCAGGATCAGGTCGATCCAGCGTGGCCCCTGTCGCGGGGGCGGGATGATCTTCGTGGTGTCCGACATGTCGTGATGCGTCGCACCCCGCGTGCCGCGCACGTCAGGTCGCCGGTCGCGCGAGCGCTAGGCTGACCGCTCGATGACTGGGCTAACGTCCTGGGCCCGGACCACCCGCCGCACACGCAGGAACTTCTTGATGCCGGTCAGGCGAACGATCGGACGCAGAACGGCGTTGAACGCCGGGAGCGCGTCGGCGACGTCGATGATCTCCGGCTTCGTCACCTCGTACTCAGCGCCCCGCCACACGATGACGCCACCACCAGCCGCGCGAACGTTGCGGCACCAATCAGTTCCTTCGCCCCAGGGCAGGGGCAGGACGAAGCCATCCGCCGTCGGGCGTAGCGCGATGGGTGTGGAGTGCATCG
>Ga0207646_10000079_pt1 | contig 129281 bp, 140 predicted proteins | sample KBSK5502metaG_FD_184343 | JGI IMG/M metagenome (GOLD analysis project Ga0207646, IMG submission 184343) | Corn, switchgrass and miscanthus rhizosphere microbial communities from Kellogg Biological Station, Michigan, USA - KBS K5-50-2 metaG... | ecosystem: Host-associated > Plants > Roots >...
CGGCGTCGAGGTCGCCGGGTCGCTGGTCGACATCCTCACCAAGTCGGTGCCGACCGCGGGTCACTGACCTTGGGCGCCCTCGGCAACCTTCCGGGCGACATCCCGCTGCTGATCCATGCGATCGACAGGCTGATCGCGCTGATCTGGCCGCTGCTGCATTTCAACCAGGTCATCGCCGCGCTTCTCAACGACAGCCTTGGCCTGCTCCTGAAGTTCTGGTTTCAGTTCCTCTGGAGGACGACCGACTTCGACAACGGCGGGGACTTCACGCAGAACGTGACCATCGTGCGCTACGAGCCGGCGGTCCAGCTGGTTGCCGACAGCCTGCTGACGCTCGTGGCCATCTGGGCGTCGTACCGGATCATGTGGGGCCACGGGCTGCGCAGCCAGTTCACCGCCAGGGTGATGCTGCCGCGCCTGTTCATGGGTGCGGTCCTCATCAACTTCGCGCTGCCGATGTTTCAGGCCGTGGTGGTGGCCAACAACACGGTGTGCGACGTGATCCGGCAGTTCGGAACCATCCCCGACAAGGACGCGTGGGCGTCCACTTTCAGCGTCAACCCAGCCGACGGGCTCCTGCAGGTCATCACGACCGCGGTCCTGGCTCTCGGCTATGACGTGCTCGCGATCGCGTACTTGATTCGCTACACGGCCCTCATCCTGCTGGCCATCACAGCTCCTCTGGCCGGCCTCCTGTTCGTGCTTCCCGAGACCAATCACATCGCGAAGCTGTGGCGGAAGGTATTCGTCACCAACCTCTTCATGCAGCCGATCCAGCTCTTCGTGCTGGCGATCGGGTTCGCGCTCGAGAGTGCAGGTCACACGCCCGTCCGCCATCTGTTCGCCCTCGCTGCTCTCCTCGTTGTCTTCAAGGTGCCAGGCGCGATGGGAAGCGCTGAGAAGATCGCGCACAAGCTGGAATCAACCGTCCATTCGGGCCTGCACCACGTCGAGCACGCGGTGGTGCGCGCCATATGACGATCGTCTTCCGGGTCATCGCCACACTCGCCGCGGGCCTCGTCCTGTGGAGCGCCGCGGCTTCGCGTGTGGTCGAGGAGGTTCGCCTGCCGATCAGCGCGGTCGTGAGGGGCGCCGTCGTCTCGCAGCCATTCGGCTGCACCGCGGTTCAGCTCGAACCGTTCGACCCGTTCTGTCCGAGCCTGCACGTTCACACGGGCCTCGACCTGGCCGCACCCTCGGGCACTCCGATCTACGCAGCCACCGGAGGGCTGGTGCGCGTCGGCTATGACCAGCACGGTGCCGGGCTCTTCGTGTCCGTCGCCTTCGACAGCCACGTGCGCATCCTCTACTGCCACCTCCTGAAGGCGAACGTGGTCAAAGGCCAGAGCATCGAGGCCGGTGCGCTGATCGGGGAGGTCGGCTCGTCGGGGCTGTCGACCGGCGCGCACCTGCACCTTGAGATCCAGGTGGACGGCCGCTCGGTCGATCCCAGCCTCTGGTTGGCGTCGCCGTCTTAACAGGCTGGGTTGGCGAGCGCCGAGCTCGAGCCTAGGCTGGCCCTTCGGATCAAGCAATTTGCATAAGGAGCGTTCGCGATGAACAGAGTGATACTCGTCGGCTACCTCGCCTCGGACCCCGAGGTCCGCGCCTCCCAGAAAGGCGTCTACGTCGCCACGATGCGCGTGGCCACCAACACCTACGCCGGCAAGGATGAGGACGGCACCGCGAAGCAGCAGACCGAGTTCCACAACCTGGTGGCCTTCGGCAAGACGGCGGAGTTCGCCGGTTCCCACCTCCACAAGGGCAGGCTCGTCTCGGTCGAGGGCCGCCTGCAGACCCGCTCGTGGGAGGATGCGGCCACGGGCCAGAAGCGGTACAAGACCGAGGTCGCCGTCGACAGCCTCGACGCGCTCGGGCCAAAGCAGCAGGCCGAAGCCGCCGCCTAGGGCCGTGTCGGCGGGGGGCGTCAAGTAATGTTGTAATCGAGATGGTCGACGAGCTCCGGACGTGGTTCGAGAACCGCGTCCCCAGGACGTGGTTCGAAGGCCCGCTCGAGGTCACCGAAGACGGTGACGAGATCCTGGTCGTGTGCAATCTGCCGGATGTCGAGCTCGCCCGTGGGACGTCGGAAGCCGCCCGGGCGGCGGCCCGGACGGCCCGCATCGACCGCTTCCGCGAGGAGACCCGCGAGGAGCGCGTGAGGCTGGCCCGGGAGGCGGAGCGGCACTTCCGGAAGAGAGTCGGCTGGGGAGCTCGTTGTGGAGATCAGCTCAAGCTGTTCACCACGGTCGGCGTCCCGGTCATGACCCGGCTCCGGATGCCCGAGCGCTCGATCCTGGACACGCTGGTCGCGGGCGGGGTCGCCAGGAGCCGGAGTGAGGCCCTGGCCTGGTGCGTGCGCCTGGTCGGGATGCACCAGGCGGACTGGATCAAGGGCCTGCGCGACGCCCTCGTGAAGGTGGACGAGGCTCGCAGCCGGGGCCCACTCAACTAAGAGGCCGCCGGCTAACAAGCGAAAGGCGGTTCGTCCGTTGGTTACGCTGTGGGCCCCCTGACGATGGAAGCCGAGCGAGACGAAGTGGTGATCCTGGGCGCCGGCCCGGCCGGGCTGACCGCCGCCTGGGAGCTCATGAAGCACGACGTCCCGGTCAAGGTCCTGGAGAAGGACCCCAAGTACGTCGGCGGCCTGGCGAGGACCGTCGAGCACAACGGCTACCGCTTCGACATCGGCGGCCACCGCTTCTTCTCCAAGAACGAGGAGATCGAGGAGACCTGGACCGAGATCCTCGGCGACGAGCTGCTCACCCGCGGTCGCCTGTCGCGAATCTTCTACCGCGGACGGTTCTTCGCCTACCCGCTCAAGGCCTTCAACGCCTTGTGGAACCTCGGCCCGATCGAGACCGTGAGATGCCTGACGAGCTACGCATACGCGCGGCTGCGTCCGATCGAGAATCCGCGAAGCCTCGAGGACTGGGTCCGCAACCAGTTCGGCTGGCGCCTTTACTCGATCTTCTTCAAGACCTACACGGAGAAGGTCTGGGGCATCAGCACCAAAGAGCTGTCGGCCGACTGGGCCGCCCAGCGCATCAAGAGCCTCGACCTGTGGGTGGCCATCCGCGGCGCCCTGCTTCCGAGCCGCCGGCCCACCAAGAAGGGCGAGATCGTGACCACTCTGATCGACAGGTTCCGCTATCCGCGGCTGGGCCCCGGCCAGATGTGGGAGCGGGCGGCCGCGCGCCTGGCTCAGGCGAAGCAGCCGGTGCGGTTCGGACGGACACTGCTCCGCATCGAGCACGGCGGCGGCCGCGTTCGCTCGATCACCACCAGGGACGAGGCCGGCACGGTGGAGGAGCAGCGAGGATCGCAGTTCATATCGAGCATCCCCATCCGCGAGCTGGTGGCGCTGCTCGACCCCCCCGCCCCCGACGAGGTCCGCCAGGCAGCGTCGGCGCTGTCCTACCGCGACTTCATCTCGGTCGCGCTGATGATCGACCGTAAGGACGTCTTCCCCGACAACTGGATCTACATCCACGATCCGAGCGTCAAGGTGGGACGGATCCAGAACTTCAAGAACTGGAGCCCGGACATGGTGCCGGACCAGTCCAAGACCTGCCTTGGACTCGAGTACTTCTGCTTCGAAGGCGACGGCCTGTGGACGATGGCCGACGACGACCTGATCGGCCTGGCCTCGGACGAGCTGGAGCGCCTGGGCATCAGCTCACGCGCGGAGGTCTTCGACGGCGTCGTGGTCCGGCAGCAGAAGGCCTATCCCGTCTACGACGACGTCTACCAGGAACGTGTCGCGGTGGTCCGCGACTACCTGGCGGCCGACCTGCCGAACCTGCACCTGGTCGGCCGGAACGGCATGCACAAGTACAACAACCAGGACCACTCGATGATGACGGCGCTGCTGGTGGCGAGAAAGATCGCCACCGGATCGAGCCTCGACCCGTGGAAGGTCAACGCCGACGCCGTGTACCACGAGGACGTGCGCGTCGGTGACAAGGACCTGTCCGGCCGGCAGGTGCCGGCACGCCTCGTCGAGGTCTAGACGACCCGCTCCCGCGTGAAGTTGGCGGCGATGAAGCTCGCGGCCGCAAGCACCACGAACAGGATCAAGTGCGTGTAGTGGTGAGGGGCGTGAGGGTCGGTGACGAAGATCTGGAGCACACCGAACGCATAGAGCACGCCGATCACCAGGAAGACCACCCCGAGCACGACCAGGCCCAGGGACAGCGAATTCGACTTCACGGGTTCAACGTTAACAAAGCCAGGCTGAGCAGCCCGGCGGCGATGCAGTACCAGCCGTAGGGATCAAGCCGGCCCGACCGAAAGTAGCGCAGCAGAAAGCGCGCGCTGGCGTACGCGGCGAGTCCTGCGAGCACCGCGCCCATGGAGTACTCGCCCAGAGGCACGCCGCTCGAGAACAGCAGCGGGACCTCGACCAGTCCGGCGGCGAGGATGACCGGTGTGGCAAGCAGGAATGAGAATCGGGCGGCTTCCTGATGGCGAAGGCCCGCCAGCAGCCCACCGCCGATGGTGACCCCGGATCGTGAGATCCCGGGCACGAAGGCGAGCGCCTGGCAGGCGCCGACGAGCGCGGCGGCGCGAAAGCTGATCTGGGCCGCGTCGGCAAAGCGTTCCTCCTGCTCCTCACGCGACCGCGCCAGGCTCGCGGTCCGGCGCTCGGCACGCCTCCGCAGGATCTCGAAGCCGAGCATCAGCAGGCCGTTGACGATCAGAAACGAAGCGGCGACATACGGGCTTGCGAACAGGCTCTTGATCCGGTTCTCGAGGTAGACGCCGAGCACGCCGGCGGGCAGCGTGCCGACCAGCAGCAGCATGGACAGGCGCTCAGTGGGCGTCGTGATCCGACCGCGGATCGCCGCTCTGAAAAAGCCAATCACGATCTCGACCCACTGCGTGCGGTAGAGAACGAGCAGCGCGCTCGCGGTGCCCAGGTGCAGCAGCACGAGGAAGGGCACGAAGGACGGATTCGATTGTTTGAAACTCCAGTGAAGGAGGCTCGGCAGGAGAACCGCGTGGCCGAGGGACGAGACAGGGAACAGCTCCGTCGCGCCCTGGAGCAGGCCCATGAACAACGCCTGCCAGAACGACATCACGGATATATTCGTTGAGGCATGACTCGGCTCGCTGCGATCAACCCGGCCGTGCGCACGCTGGATGAATCGGTGACGCGGGCGAAAGAGGCCGAGCGCCTCGGTTACGAGTCCGTGTGGGTGACCCAGCTGCCCGACGCGCGCGACGCCGCCCTGGTGCTCGCCGCCTACGCGGCGGCGACGCAGTGGGTGCGGCTCGGTACCGCTGTGCTGCCGATCTATACCAGCCATCCCACGGCGATGGTCCAGATGGCGGCGACGCTGGACGAGATGTCAGGCGGCCGCTTCATCCTGGGCCTCGGCGTCAGTCACAAGGTGACCGTGGAGAGCATGTGGGGGCTGAAACTCGAGCATCCGGTCGAGGCGATGCGCGAATACGTCGCGATCGTCCGCTCCAGCCTCCGCGACGGCGCCTCGGCCTACGAGGGCAAACAGTTCAGCGCGCAGTGGTCCTACTCCGCACCCCGGCGCGGCGACCTTCCGCTGATGATCTCGGCTCTCGGCCCCCTCATGCTCGAGCTCGCCGGCGAGGTGGCCGACGGCGTCGTCCTGTGGATGTGTTCGCCGCGCTATATCCGCGACGCCGTGCTGCAGCACGTGGCCAGGGGGCGGGAGAAGGCGGGTAAGTCCATGGACGGATTCGAGGTCGTGGCAGCCGTTCCCGTGTGCCTGACCAGCGACCGCGCCGGGGGTTTGGACGCGTTCAGGAAGACGGTAGAGCGCTACGCCAGCCTGCCCTTCTACCGCCGGGTCCTGGACGCCGGCGGGTTTGCCGAAGACCTGGCCGCCGGCCGGGTCACAGATGAGATGCTCGACGAGCTGGGCGGCGTCGGCGACGAGTCACAAGTGCGTGATGCGGTCGAGCGCTATCGCGACGCGGGGGTTACTCTGCCGAGCGTCGGGCCGTTCGGCGGCCATGCCGGCGCCGCCGGTTTCGTGCCCACGCTGGAGGCGGCGGCGAGGGCCTAGAGGCCGCTCAGGGCGCGGTCGATGAGGCCGCGGGCGGTGTCGAACTCGCGGCGCACGGCTCTGTCCTCGACCTCGTCCAGCAGTGCGACGAGCTCCTTCCAGCGCTCCGCGTCGCGCTCGTGAAGTCCTGCCTTCACCTGCCCGACCGTCTGGGTGGCGAACAGCAGCCCGCCGCCCGGGTTGTCCAGGATGGAGCGCGCGATCTCCAGCTGGCTCCGAGCCCACGAGATGATGTTGTCGCCGGGGTGCGTGTCGAGCTCCTTGGGCCGCAGGACTTCCATCGAGAACTTATTCTCGGGCAAGCCTGGTGAGGGCATCACCCGCGAGCCGGTAGACGGTCCATTCCGAGTTCGGCATCGCGCCCAGGCGTGAGTAGAAACCGATCGCGTCCTTGTTCCAGTCGAGCACGGCCCACTCGAGGCGCCCGCAGTCCCGCTCGACCGCGATGCCGGCCAGCCGCGCCAGCAGCAGCCGGCCGATTCCCTGCGCGCGGTACGTCTCGAGCACGTAGAGGTCCTCGAGATAGATGCCCGGCTTGGCCAGGAACGTCGAGAAGTTGTGAAAGAAGAGGGCGAAGCCGACGGCCTGCCCATCCGACTCGGCGATCAGGGTCTCGGCATAGGGCCTGGGCCCGAAGAGCGCGGCCTCGAGCCTCGTTTCGGTCATGGAGACCTCGGCCTCGAGGCCCTCGTAGCGAGCCAGGCCGCGGATGAGGCCGGCGATCGCGGGCACGTCGGAAGGACCGGCAAACCGGATGCTCGCGCTCACCTGCTTCGGCCGATCTTTGATCCTATACACCAGTCTCATCGCTCCCTGAGTATCCGAGAAGCTGGCGATCTTGTTGTCGACAAGGCCTGCGGCGAGGCCCGCCTCGATGACGTCCGTGTCTCGAATATCCGCCCGCCCGCCCTTGGGGCGCACGACCCAGATTGCGCCGTTCGGCTCGATCCACGACTTGACCTGCGCGATTCGCGCGAGGTCTGCGCGGTTCGAAGCGCCGACGAAGACAAGGTCGCATAGGCCGTCTGGCCGTCCGACCGTGATGTCCGCCGTTCGTCCACGCAGCTGCTTCACGAAAGAGGGCTCGTCGAGGTTCACGAGTGCGATCTTGGCGCCGGGCCGGACCCCCAGCTTGTCGAGCAGCGGCCGGGTCGACGGTTCGTCCGGGCTCACGGCGAATCCCCCTCGTGCTCCTGCTCGTCGGGACCGCCGCGGACGGCGCCGAACACGACCACGCCGAGGAGCCAGCCAGCGTACGCGCCGGCGAGGCCGAGGATGACGACCGGGGCCAGGCTGCTGACCCGGTCGTCGAGGACCAGGCCGAGCACGATGAAGCCCCCGAAGACGAGCGCCCCGGCGATTCCCCCGGCGATCGCACCGGCGAGAGCACGGGGATGCATCAGGGGATCCTCAGACTTCGAGCACCTGCAGGTCTCTCGCGGCCCCCTGCACCGAGCCCGAGTAGAGGTGGTTGAAGATGAACCGGGTGCTGGGGTGGCGCTTCTTGAGCTCCGCGGCCGCCTCCCAGCTCATGTGGCTGAACACGTCGCCGGGCCCGGTCGCCTCCACGATGGCGACGTCCGCGCCCTCGACCAGGCGGTCGAGAGGCGCCGTCGGCTCGGTGTCGCCGGAGTAGGCGAGCACCTGGTCGCCGAACTGGATCCGGTAGCCATTGCATCCGGTGGTGCCGTGGTCCAGCTTGACCGTCTGATATCGATAGCCCGCCACCTGGCCGCTCGGCCGGGCGTTGACGTACTTCGCCTTGAACCGCGGGAGCATGACCGGCTTCCAGTCGACGCCCCAGCTGACCTCGAAGAGCGACTCGAGTCGTTCAGCGATACCGTCAGGCCCGACGAAGGTGATCGTTCGCGGCTTGTCGACGAAGATCCTGTGCAGCACGAACGGGGGCAGGCCCAGCGTGTGGTCGCCGTGGAAGTGGGTCAGGAAGACGACGTCGATGTCGATCGGGTTGATGCCGACGCGGTGCATGTGCGGCAGCAGCGGCGCCCCCGCGTCGAGAAGCACGCGGCCGTCGACCACCACCGCGCCGTTGTAGCGCTCGGGGGAGAAAGCCGACCCCGTACCGAGGAATGAGATCTTCAGGCGACGGTCACGGCGGGATTGAGGTAGACGTCCTGAATGGCGTTCAGGAGCTCGATCCCCTCCTTCATCGGGCGCTGGAAAGACTTCCGCCCGCTGATCAGGCCCATGCCGCCCGCGCGCTTGTTGATGACCGCGGTGCGCACGGCGTCCTTGAGGTCGCTCGCGCCGTGCGACTCGCCGCCGGAGTTGATCAGCCCTGACCGTCCCATGTAGCAGTTGACCACCTGATAACGGCACAGGTCGATGGGGTGGTCGCTCGAAAGCTTGTCGTAGACCGCGGGCACTGTCTTGCCGAACTTGATCACCTCGAAGCCGCGGTTCGTGTCGGGGAGCTTCTGCTTGATGATGTCGGCCTGGATCGTCGCCCCGAGGTGGTTGGCCTGGCCGGTGAGGTCGGCCGCGGTCTCGTAGTTGACGCCGTCCTTGGTGAAAGCCGGGTTGCGGACGTAGCACCAAAGCACCGTCGCCATGCCCAGCTCGTGCGCCTGGTGGAAGGCAACCGAGATCTCCTGCATCTGGCGGTCCGACTGCTCCGAGCCCCAGTAGATCGTCGCGCCGACCGCGACCGCGCCCATCTCCCAAGCCTCCTTGACGGTGCCGAAAAGCACCTGGTCGTAATGCGTCGGGTACGTGAGCAGCTCGTTGTGGTTGAGCTTGCAGATGAACGGGATCCGGTGCGCGTACCGGCGGGCGACCGAGCCGAGAACGCCGAACGTGGACGCCACCGCGTTGCAGCCGCCTTCGATCGCGAGCTCGACGATCTTCTCGCCGTCGAAGTAGATCGGGTTCGGCGCGAACGATGAGCCGGCGGTGTGCTCGATGCCCTGGTCGACCGGCAGGATCGAGAGGTAGCCCGTGCCGGCGAGCCGGCCATGGCCCCACAGCGTCTGGAGGCTGCGCAGGACGCGCGTGGGCCGGTCGCTGTCCTTCCAGACCCGGTCCACGAAGTCGGGGCCCGGCAGGTGGAGCTCAGACTTGGGCACGGTCTGGCTCTTGTGCTCCAGCAGCGACGCGGCGTCGGCGCCGAGTATGTCTTCGAGCTTGGCGGATGATCCCCGGGTAACAGTAGCCATCAGTCCCTCTTACACATTTGGTTAGCGCATCGCGCAGGATCGGAATCGTCCACGCGTCACTCTATAGTGCATCGAATGACCGAGCGGGCCAGCGATCTCCTTGGTGAGCTGTCCGATCGGCTGACCGCCGATCTCAGCGAGGCGGGCCCGGCGACGGCGGACGTCGTCCGCTCCAAGGTGCCCGATTTGGTCCGGGCCCAGCCGGACGGGTTCAGCGAGATGCCGATCCGGAACTCGGGCGAGTTCCTGGCGGCCCTGTTCAGCTCGCTCCGGGCGGACTCGACGGTGCCCTGGCCGGAGTACTACCTGCTGGCCAGGGAGGCCTCGCGGCGCTACGCCGAGAAGGGCATCCCGCTCGAGTCGCTGATGGAGGCGATGGCGATCTTCCGCCGGGCGGTCATCGCCAAGGTCACATCGGAGATCGGCATGAGCCCCTTCGCCGACGAGGTGGTGCTCCTGGCCCAGTTCCGGCTCGGCGAGGTGCTCGAGCACCTGAACCTCAGCTTCATCCGCGGCTACCTCGACTACACGGAGGCGAGGCACCAGGCCCGCCAGACCGAGCTCCACGGCCTCTACCACATCGCCAGCGCACTGGGCCGCTCCCTCGACGTCACCGAGATCGCGGAGGTCGGCCTGTCCGAGACGCTTCAGGTGCTCAACCTCCAGGCGGGCGCCGCCTGGGTGCGCGAGGGCGCGCGCCTGAAGCTGGCCAAGACGCTTGGCCTCGAACCCGGCCAGGAGGTCGAGTTCGCGGTCTCCGGACGTCCCGGCCCGCTGAAGGTAATGGAGATCGGCACCGGGCCTGCCGAGTCGCGCGTCGACCGGGTCGCCGGCGAGTGGAGCGCCATCCGCGCCGAGCTCCGCACCAAGGGTGTGCTGCTCGGCGCCATGACGGTGGCGACCCGGCTGCCGCGCACGTTCGAGCCCAGCGACCTCCAGTTCGTGGCGGCGGTCGCGGACCAGATCGCGGTGGCGCTGGATCGCGCGCGGCAGCACACCAAGGAGGCGCGGACCGACTACCTCACCGGGCTGGCCAACCGCCCGGAGTTCGAGCGCGCGATCGACCGGGCTGTCGCCGCCTCCGAGCGCCACAAGCGCCGGCTGGCGCTGATGATGATCGACCTCGACAACCTGAAGCAGATAAACGACGAGCACGGTCACCATGTCGGCGACGAGGCCATCCGCGTGCTGGCTCACGAGCTGCAGCGGGCGGTGCGTGCCACCGACACGTGTGGCCGCCTGGGTGGAGACGAGTTCGGCGTCGCCATGCCCGACGCCGACGAGCACCACGCCGCCGAGGTGGCGGCCCGCGTGCGGCATTCGCTCGAGTACCTGAATCGATCGGCCAAGCTGCCGCTGCGCGTGGAGTTCAGCATCGGCATCGCAGCATGGAAGCCGGGAATGGACTGGCAGGCGATGTATCAGCAGGCCGACAAGGAGCTCTACGCCGACAAGCGGAACCGCCATGCGGCGCGCCGGAGACCTCCTCCGCCGCCTCAGCCACCCTCGCCTCAGCCTGAGGGTCGGTGACGTCGGGGGCTGGACCCCAGGGCGCGGTTCTCGGCCCTGAGTTTTTCGCCCGGGACACCGTCGAGGTGGCGCGGGACCTGCTGGGCAAGGTGCTCGTACGCGAAAACGGCGCGGAGCCGATGTGGGGCCGGCTCGTGGAGGTCGAAGCGTATCTCGGGCCGGAGGACCAGGCCGCCCATTCCTTCGGCGGCCGCCGCAGCCCGCGCAACGAGGTGATGTACGGCCGCGCCGGCAACGCATACGTGTACTTCACCTACGGCATGCACCACTGCTTGAACTTCGTCACCCGCGAGGAGGGCGTGCCGCAGGCCGTCCTCATCCGGGCGCTCGAACCCGGTCCGTGGATGGGGAGGTGCGCCGGTCCGGGGCTCATCTGCCGCTCGCTCGAGATCGACCGCACGCTCAACGGCGCCGCCCTGGTACCGCCGGAGCTGTACGTCGTCGACGACGGCTTCAGGCCGGCGAGGATCTACGAAACGCCGCGAATCGGCGTCGGCACCTCAGGCGACTGGGCCGGCAAGCCGCTGCGCTTCTGCCTCGCCTCGCCGCACCTGTCGCGCCCGATCCCCCGAGCCCTCCGGGCGGTCGACTGAAGCCCGGGCCTCAGGGCCAGTCGGGGGTTCGCGGATCGGCGCGCTCGCGAGTCTCCCAGTCGGCGCGCACAGGCGCGAACACGTCGGCAGCTGTACAGCCCTCCGGGCCCGCCGCGGCGCCGTGCTCGACCTCGCTGGGAATCGCGTACGTGTCGCCGGCGTGCAGCTCCAGCACCTCGTTTCCGATCCGCATCGTCATCGAGCCGCGGACGATGAATCCGAGCTGCTCGTTCTCGTGCCTGTGCTCGGGGAGGACGGCGTTGGGCTCCAGGTCCACGACGGCTATGGTCAGGCGCTCGCCGTTGACCGCTCGGGCCGCGATTCCCTCGCCAAGAATGATCGGGCGCATGTCCTTGAGCGGGCGAAAGGAGCTCATTCGATTACGCGATCGATGATCGTCGCCGTGCCAAGCCCGCCGCCGCAGCACATCGTCTCGAGGCCGTAGCGGAGGTCGCGGCGCTCGAGCTCGTAGAGGAGGCGGTTCATGAGAATCGCGCCCGACGCGCCGAGCGGGTGCCCGACGGCGATCGCGCCGCCGTTGACGTTGGTCTTCTCCATGTCGGCGCCGGTCTCCTTCTGCCACGCGAGCACCACCGACGCGAACGCCTCGTTGACCTCGAACAGGTCGATGCTCTTCAGGTCGAGCCCCGCTCGCTTGAGCACAGCGGCGGTGCCGGGGATCGGTCCCTCGAGCATCAGCACCGGGTCGGTGCCGACGACCGCCTGGGCGCGAATGCGAGCGCGTGGCTTGAGGCCGAGCTGCTTCGCCTTCTCGAGCGACATCAGCAGCACCGCGGCCGAACCGTCGGAGATCTGGCTCGAGTTGCCCGCGGTGATGGAGTGCTCGGGGTTGAAGGCCGGCTGCAGGGCGGCGGTCGCCTCGTAGTTGGCGTTGGCACGGATGCCTTCGTCCTTGCTGAAGAGCTCAGAGTGGCCGTTGCCCTCGATGGGGACGTCGATGGGGACGATCTGCGAGCGCATGTAGCCCTTCTCCGTCGCCTCGTGGGCGAGGTGGTGGCTGCGAACGCCGAACTCATCCATCTGCTTGCGCGACACGCCGTACTTCCGCGCGATCAGCTCGGCCGAGATGCCCTGCGGCACGAGGTCGTACAGCTCGGTGAGCTCTGGCGGAAACGGAGTGCCGGGCTGAAGGGCGTTCGAGCCCATCGGCACGCGCGTCATCGACTCGACGCCGCCGGCGATGGTGACGTCGCACACGCCGGCCTGGATCAGGTTGGCCGCGAAGTGGATCGCCTGCTGGCTCGAGCCGCACTGGCGGTCGACGGTGGTCGCCGGCGTGGTGAATGGAAAGCCCGCCGTCAGCCACGCGTTGCGCCCGATGTTGAGGCTCTGCTCGCCGGCCTGGCTGACGCAGCCGAAGACGACGTCGTCGACCTGAGCGGGCTCGATGCCCGCACGCCGCACGAGCTCCTTCAAGACCAGCGAGCCGAGGACGACGGGATGCAGGTCCTTCAGCTTGCCGTTGCGCCGGCCGATGGGAGAGCGGACGGCCTCGACGATCACGGCTTCACGCATGTATGTCTCCTTCTCGCGATGGTGATGCGCATGTTACGAGCGGCCTCTAATGCGCGGCGGGAGCGTGTGTCAACCCCACAAAGATTTGCTTGGCGAGCCGAAATTTTTATTTGTTGACGCGTAGTTAGTCCCCTGATAACTTTCGCGTCGCCCCAAGCGGCTGAGTACGGTAAACCTGAGGATACCGAACGTCGAGTAGGTGGAAGGTCCGGCGTAAGCCGGGATGGAAACCGAAAAACGCATAGGGGACTTCAGGGTAAACAGGAAGGTCGCTTGGGGCATTTGTTTTCCACAAAGGCTCCACACCCCGTTTTTCAATTCAAAAAGCCCCTGGCGACCGCCTCGGCGCAGGCTTTCTCCACAGCGGCGCCGTCGAACGAAGCCCCCAATCGATAGAGCTTTTCCACACCCTCGAGCAGCCGCTCCACAGGCATCGGATTCTCGTATCGGAGCCAGCGGTAAGCGTCGGGCGGCGACCACGGCTTGCCCTGAGCCTCGTGAAGCCTCCGGTGGGCGTCGACCACGATTCGCTCGACCTGGCCGAGCAGGCCGGGGTCGCCCCCGGAGATGGTCGAGAAATCCTGCTCGGACATCCAGGCCAGGAGCCGCATGAGGCGTACGGCGTTCTCTACGTGGCGGCTCCATCGGTCGGCGGCGCCTCCGGCGCGATATCGACCTCGTAGACGCGAGGCTTGAGGACGCAGATGAACGGAAGGTTGCGATACAGCTCGCGATAGTCGAGGCCGTAGCCCACGACGTAGTCGTTGGGAATCTGAAAGCCGACGTAGCGCACGGGCACGTTGACCAGGCGACGCGAGGGCCGGTCGAGCAGCGTGACGACCTCGATCGACGCCGGTCCGCGCTCGCGCAGCCCCGACAGCATGTAGTCGAGGGTGAGGCCGGTGTTGACGATGTCCTCGACAAGCAGCACATGGCGCCCAGCGATTGGGTAATCGATGTCGCGCGACACGGTCACTCGCGCTCGCGGCAGCGCGCCGGCGAAGCGCTTGAGGTCCATGTAGTCGATGACGAACGGAACCTTGATCTGGCGCGCGAGGTCGGCGAAGAAAAACGTGATGCCCTTCAGCACGCCGACCAGGACGATGGTGCGCCCGCGATAGTCGCGCGAGATCTTGCGCGCCAGCGCGCGCACCCGCGTCTCGAGCTCGACCGGCGAGATGAGGATCTCACCGATGTCCTCCTTGCGAAGGTGCTGCACCTCGAGCGCGCCATAACCCGCTTTGGCGAGCAGCTGGTGATAGTCCTTGCGGTAGAGCAGGCGCACGTTCACGTCCGGGTACAGCTCGCGAAGCAAGCGCAGCTTGCGGTTCTTGGGCGTCACCAGCGACTGCTTCATCGTCGTCAGCTCGAGGTAGAGGTCGTGCTCGGGCAGATAGAAGTCAGGCGTGAACATCTCGGCTACGCGCTCGCCTTCCCACGCGATCGGGAAGGAGACGGGCTCGTACACCCAGCGGATGCGGTAGTAGTCGAGGAAGCGTGCGAACTCGTGCTCGGAGCGATGCGCGAACTGGACGCGGGAATGCGCGGGGCCCGTGCGCCGGATCAGGCGGGAGCGCTGCCTGACCGGGCGGCGCCATTTTTCAGGGACGGGTGAAGGGGCCGACGCCACGAGGTCAAGGTGATTGTACGCTCGGCCTTGAGAACCGCTGATGACCAGCCCAGCCGAGAAGATGGTCGCCGAGCAGCTCGTGCCGCACGGCGTCACCGACGAGCGAGTGCTGCAGGTCATGTCCGCGATCCCGCGCGAGGAGTTCCTTGCCGAGAACGCACGGCGCTACGCCTACGAAGATCGCGCTCTTGCGATCGAGTGCGGGCAGACGATCTCGCAGCCGCTGGTGGTCGCTCTCATGACGCAGGCTGTCAGCCCGCAGCCCGACGACATTGCGCTCGAGGTCGGCACCGGGTCCGGCTACCAGGCGGCCGTGCTCAGCCGGCTGTGCCGCCGCGTGATCACCCTGGAGCGCGAGCCGGCGCTGGCGGAGCGCGCTTCGGCGACGCTCAGGCGGCTCGGATTAGACAACGTCGACGTCGCGGTGGCGGATGGCAGCCTCGGCTGGCCCGAGCACGCGCCGTACAACGTGATCCTGGTGGCCGCGGCCGCGATGGCGGTTCCGCTGCCCCTCCTGGACGAGCTGGCGGATGGCGGCCGCATGGTCATCCCCGTGCAGGTCGCCCGCGACGAGCCCCAGGAGCTGCGCCTCTACACGCGCAGCGGCGGCGAGCTCGCCTACCGCACCCTGTTCCCGGTCCTGTTCGTCCCCTTACGGACTGGCTGAGGCGCTCGGCGAGGCGCGTGGGCTCGCCGAGGCTGAGGGTGAGGTCCCGCTCGTGCCGCCCGTGATTGCCTGCAGTTGCTGAAGGAGCTGTCCCACCTGCGCCATCTCGCTGGCAAAGGTCGCGAGGTCCCCAGCCTTCAGCGCCGTGTAGGCGGCCGTGTAGTGCAGGTTCGCCTGCGTGATCAGACTCTCGATTTGCGCGACCTGCGCGGCGGTCAGGGTTGAGGGCGGAGGACCGGTCGTGGTCGGCGGCTGGCCCGTCTGGGTGCCGACCAGCTGATTGATCGCCTCCTGCAGCGTGTCCGTGTAGACGACCGTGTCCTGATCGGCCAGGATCACCTTCTTCAGCTCGGGCAGGCTCTGCGCCTGGCTGGCCCGCAGGTAGATGGGCTCGAAGTAGAGGAAGCTGTCGCCGATTGGGACGACCAGCAGGTTGCCCTGCTGCACCTGCGACCCCGCCTGGTGGAACAGCGTGAAGTCACGCGACACCGCGGGGTTTTCGTTGATCCGGTTGGCCACCTGCTGGGGACCGAAGATCACCTTGTCCTTGGGCAGCACGAAGGCCACGTACTTGCCGTAGTTGGTCCCATCGTTGCGGGCGGCCAGCCACGAGACCATGTTCAGCTTGCCGTGCGGGGTGAAGGGCATGATCAAGAGAAACTCAGGCTTCGCCTCGCCCGGCAGGCGGAACAACACGTAGTAGGGCTGGACCTGCGTGCCTGAGGCGCCGGGCGAGGAGGAGGCGGTGGGAATGTCCCAGACGTCCTCGCGGGCGAAGAAGACCCGCGGGTCGGTGATGTGGTACGTCGCGTAAATCTGCACCTGAGTGTTGAAGAGGTCCTCAGGGACGCGCAGGTGGGCGCGGATGCCCGCCGGCATGCTCTCGATCGGCTTGAACAGCTCGGGGAAGGTGGCGGCGTAGGCCCTGATAATCGGGTCCTGCTGGTCGAAGACGTAGAAGTCGACCGTGCCTTCATAGGCGTCGATCACGACCTTCACCGAGTTGCGGATGTAGTTGATGTCGTTGCCCTGGAACGTCTGCGCCTGCGCATAGGGGAACGTGCTGCCCGTCGTATAGGCGTCGATGATCCAGTAGAGGCGGCCGTCGACCACGACCAGGTAGGGGTCGCCGTCGAAGCTCAGGAAGGGCGCCAGCTCGTTCACGCGGTCGAGGATGTTGCGGCGGTAGAGGATCTCGGATTGAGGCGTGAGCTGGCTTGACACGAGCAGGTTGAAGTCGCCGATCTTGAGCGACCAGAGGGCCCGGTTCACGCCGTTGAGCGAGACCCCGTGCGTGCCGGTGTAGTTGGTGTAGACGTCCTGGGCGCCCTGCGGGTAGTCGAACTCCTTCGTGCTGGTCGGCGCGATCGCGTAGTCGTTCGGGTTGGTCAGCTCGCCGAAATAGATCGCGGGCTTCGTGATCGCCAGGCTGCCGGTCGGCGGCACATCGCCGACCACGTAGTCGGGCAGGCCCTCGCCCACGACCGCGTTGACCGGGCTCGCGGCCGCCCCGTAGCCGTGCGTGTACTGGAGGTGCACGTTGATCCAGTTCTGGGCCGACTGCGGCAGCCTCGTGTAGTCGAACTCGCGAGCGCTGATCTCGAGCGACTGGTACGTGTTGTTGATCGAGTAGCGGTCGATGTCGATGTCATAGAAGTGGTAGTAGGTGCGGATGCCCTGCTGCTGCTCGTAGGTGTCCTGCAGCTCCGGAAAGTCCCACAGCCTCAGGTTGTCGATGGTGACCGCGTCGTTCTGAACGGCCTGCGCGGTCAGGGGCTGGTCGCCCGTGAAATTGTCCACGGTGACGTTGCTCAACCCGTACGCCTGCCTGGTGCCGGCGATCTCGCGGGTTATGTAGGGCAGCTCGTACGACTGGGCGTTCGGCGTGACCAGGAAACCCTGGACCACCGACGGGTAGACCTGGCCGAGGACGAGCATCGCCACCCAGACGCCGGCCGCCGCGATGGGCAGCCATGCGCGGCGCACCCATATGTTGGCCACCAGCGCACCCGCCACCACGACGCCGGCACCGGCCTCGAACGTGAGGATCGGCAGTCGTGCGTTCACGTCGGTGTAGGCCGCGCCCCAGACGACGGTGCTGTTGTGCGAGAAGAGCAGGTCGTAGCGCCCGAGCCAGGTCCAGGCGGCCAGCGCCAGCGCGAAGACGGCCACCGTAGCGGAAAGGTGCGCGATCGACAGCGGGCTGAAGTTCAACGCGAACGTGTCGCCGCGCCAGGCGTAGAGCGCCAGCGTCAGCAGCCCGCCCATGAACGCGAGCCCCAGCGTCCAGTTCACGACCGAGTGCAGGAACGGCAGCGACAGGAGATAGAAGGAGATGTCCTGCCCGAGCACAGGGTCGGTGGTGCCGGTCGGAGCCGCATGCAGGAAGAGGGCCAGCGCCTGCCACTGGGTGCCCGCGCCGGTGGACAGGATGAGGGCGATCAGGCCGGCCGCCGAGAGGGCGATGCCGCCCGTCGCGCTGCGCACGACCGAGCGCTGGATGCCGACCGCGCGCAGGCCGGGTCCGGAGCGCACACGCAGTGCGATCAGGACGTTGGCGGCCAGGTAGATGAACGCGATGGCGAGGCTGCCGACGAACAGCGCCGTCTGCAGCACCAGGCGTGTCGAGTAGACGTCCCTGAAGCCCAGTGCGTCGTACCACTGCAGCTCGGTGATGACGGTGACGACTGGGCTCGCGAAGATGAAGACCAGGATCGCGAGCCCTACCAGCGCGAGACCGACCCAGAACCTCCGCGGCGGCCGCGGGATCCGGATCTCTCGTGGGGGTTCCAATCCGCCGCGCTCGAACGGGTCGAACGGCCGGTACCGCCGGGTCATCTGATCGGAAGCTTAGACGGTTGCCAAAGCGGCCTCGTCCGCGCTGAAGTCGAGGTCGGGTTGGTCTGGAGGATTGGCGAGATGCCAGGTCACGCTGGCCCGGAGGCACTCCGCCGGATCCGTGGTCGACCAGCCGAGCAGGCTTCTCGCCTTGCGCGACGTGGCCAGGACGTGCTGCGAGAGCGAGCCTGTCTCCTCCAGGTCCGCTGGAAGCGCCGCATCGGCGACGCGGACGAGATCGGCGTCCGAGCCCGCGGCCTCGAGGATCATCCGCGACCAGAGGCCGACCGAATGCGTTCTGTCCTCGCACAGGTTGAGCGCCTCGCCGGCCGCTGCGCTGGACTCCAGCGCCAGCCTGATGCCGCGGGCGATGTCGCGCACGTATCCGCGGGACGGGAGCCACTTCCCCGCGCCGAACGGAATCTGCTTGCGGCCGGCGCGCACGCGGCGGAGGATGTATTCCTCACGCCGCTGGTAGTCGCGCTCGCCGTAGACCATCGGCAGCCGCAGCGAGGTGGCGCCGAGTGGCAGGTAAACGTCCTCGACGTCGAGCTTGTCGTAGTCGTGCCGGTCGGGGACGAGGTTTCGATACGGGTACCGCTTCGACCGAACGGGTGAGTCCTCGTCGATGGGCACGGGATCGGTTTCGCGACCCTCGTTCACGGCGCCGAAGGCGCGATACACATCCATGCTGGAGATGACCACCAGTCGGATTCCCTCAGGCAGCGCCGCGATTGCATTCTCGGCGTCGGCGCGCGTCAGCGCCCGGCAGTCGAGGGCGGCGTCGGGCCGGAAAGCCGCCAACCCCTCGCGATGGGCGTGGAGCGCGGCGCGGTCAGTGTGCAGGTGCTGCGCCTCCGGCAGGCCCTCGGGCTCGAGCTCGCCTCGATGAATGACCAGCAGATCGTGTCCATGGGCGGCCAGCTCCTCGACCGCCGCGCGGCCGATGAACCGCGTGCCGCCCAGGACGGCGATCCTCAAGCGCGAGCGGTTTTCGCGGCGGTCGGGTTTTTGGCCACGATCAGGTCGATCAGTCCCCATTCCTTGGCCTGCTCGGGCGTCATGAAGAAGTCGCGCTCCAGCGCGCGCTCTACGTCCTCCAGCGGGCGCCCGCAATGCTTGGCGTAGATCCGCGCCAGCGCTTCCCGCTGGCGGAGGATCTCCTGCGCGTGGATCTGGATGTCGGACGCCTGACCCTGGATGCCCTGCGTGAATGGTTGATGGATGAGGATCTGCGCGTGCGGCAGCGACATGCGCTTCCCGGGCGATCCTCCGGCGAGCAGGAGCGAAGCGCCGCTCGCGGCCAGTCCGGTGCACAGCGTGCCGACCTTGGGGCCGACGTACTGCATCGCGTCGTAGATCGAGAGCGCCGCGGTCAGCGAGCCGCCCGGGCTGTTGATGTAGACGTTGATGTCGTTCTCCGGCGCCTCGTTCTCCAGGAAGAGCAGCTGCGCCGTCACGGTGCTCGCGAGGTCGTCGTCGATGACGCCGCGCACGAAGATGACGCCGTCCTTCAGCAGCCGCGAGTAGATGTCATACGCGCGCTCGCCGCGCCCATCGTTGGTGATCACGGTCGGAATCATGTGCTTTAGCTCCTTGGTTCAAAACCGATGCGCGGCCGGGCCTTCGGCGGCGGGTTGGCCATGGCCATGAAGGCGCTGAAGTCGGCGACGCTCCGCAGCGCCTCCAGCGGCAGGCCGGCGGTGGCAAGGCGCAGCTTGACCGGCGGGTCGTCGGGCCAGCTCGGCCGGTCGGCGTCGGCGCCGAGCAGACGAGCAAGGTCGGCGTAGATCTCGGCCGGCCTGGCGCCGAGCGCGTGGGCGACGGCAAGGAGGCGCTCGATCGAGACCTCCTTCCGGCCCCGCTCGACCTCGGAGAGGTGGGCGGGCGAGAGGCCGGCCTCGGTGGCGACCTCGCTCAGCGTCCTTCGGGCAGCCTCGCGGCGGCCGCGCAGCACGGCGCCGAGGGCAGATCGGACGACCTGGGCGGATTCGCTCACAGCGAAAACCATCTCTCTGCAGCGAAACTGTACGACGTTGACTAATGGAGTTGCAAGGGCCACAGACTCCGCCTGTTCGCACGGGTACAGTTGGCACGGAATGTTGCGTTTCGGAGCAATCTGCCGCACACTACGAACGAGTGTTCGATCATGCTAACAGACGCGGAGATCCGGCGGAGAGTTGAGGACGGAACCTTGGACTTGGTTCCGTTTGAGGCCAACAGTTTGCAGCCGGCAAGTTATGACCTACGAGTCGGAGACTTTGCATTCGCCAGCACTACCAAGCAGAAGGTCGACCTTAAGCAACGAGGTGTCGTAGTCATTGAGCCAGGGGAATTCATCGTCGTCGAGACACTCGAGACCGTTGGGCTAAATCGCCAAACGGCTGGTCAGCTTGGTCTGCTATCTGAGTACGCGAGGAAGGGACTCCTGATGCTCTCGGGACCGCAGATCGACCCCGGTTTCAAAGGCGTACTCGTCGTTCGCCTTATAAACCTCGCGCCGACAACCGTCGCTCTCCCACACAAAGCGCCGTTCTTGACGGCTCAGTTCTTCCGACTGTCCGAGCCGGTGGCGAAGCCATATGACGGTCCGAGACAGGACCAAACCGGGATCACCGATACGGACATTCAGGAGCTGACACAGACGGAGGCACTCACACTGGGCGGCGTTGTTAAGACACTCGGAGCTCTCGCTGCGGATGTCCGGGAACTGAAGGGAAGCATTGGCCGCCTTAGTTGGAGCATTCCGCTGCTAGTGGCATTCGGCATTGCGGTGATCGCGGTCATCGTCGCCATCAAGCCCTAGGCAGCACATTCGCGTTCCACCCGGCGTCGCCCCCGCGCAGCCGACCTCCTCGCGAGCGGAGAGGTGAACCGACCTTACCCCGAGCTGCGGCGACCTCTCGCGAACGTCGCAGCGGGCGGCGCCGGAACCGACCCGCGCTCCTCGTCTGTTCTGGCTCGGCGGCGGCGCAGCTCCAGCTCCAGGCTCTCCAGGCCGCGTGCCATCGCCCAGCGGTGGTTGGCGGCGAAGATCGGCCGCATGACCGGCGTTCCGTAGCGGAGGAGCGGCTTGTCGGCGGCGATCCGCCAGTCGTAGGTCACGTTCGCGTACTCGCCGTCCTGCTCCAGCGTCCACACGCCGGTGCCGACGAAGTCTCCCTCCGCGACCAGCGAGAAGCCGTGCGGCGCGCGCGACTCGGTGACCTTGAAACGCCACCGCAGCGTGTAAGGCAGCCACCCCTTGGTGTACAGGTCGATCATCCGGCCGACGTGGGTCTTCGGATCGCCTGCCTCGAGCTCGTGCACCTCGAGGTAGACCGACGGCCACCACCGCGGCAGCTGGAGCGGGTCGTCCAGCACCTCGGACACCTCTTCGATGGTGCCCTTGAGGCGCCAGCGTGTGAGGAACGCGTACTGCGGAGCCAACCTAGTCCTTGAGGTTGGCGGGGTCGAGCAGCTCCTCCTTGGGGCGCTCGATCTTCTGTCGCGACCGCATGATCTCGATGAGCTTCTTGCGCCCCTTCGGCGGGCCGATCATGATCGCGCCCACGAGCCGGTCGTCTTTGAAGAACAGCTTGCGGTAGAACTTCTCCTCGAAGCTGAACGTGCGCACCGACTCGAGGTCGGGCTGCACGTCCGGCGTCACCCCGGCCACCGCCAGGGTCGAGCCGAACATCGTGGTCGTGTACGTCGGCACGTCGAAGAAGTCCTCATCGGCGCCGGCCATGTTCCGCGCGGTCACCTTGCCGTGCGCCTCCGCGTTGTCCCACGTGCCCATCTGGTTGTGGCTCTCGACCATCAGGTCGTAGAACACGGCCACATCGCCCGCCGCGTAGACGTCAGGCGCTGCAGTGCGCAGCTTGGCGTCGGTGACGATGCCCTTTTTGAGCTCGATCGACGTGCCGCGGACCGGCTCGGTGTAGTAGTCCAGGCCGACGCCGTAGGTGAGCAAGTCGAACTCCACTTTGCGGCCGTTTACCGTTTCGGCCCGGTAGTGGCCGTTCAGGCGGCTGAACTTCTGCACCTCGTCGGAGCAGATGAACTCGACCCCCTGCGCCTCGCCCATCTGGCGGCACAGCGTCCCGCCCTCCTCGTCCAGCACGTAGCGGAGGAACCACGGGCCACGCATGATCCACGTCACCTTCGCCGTCTTGCGGAAGCTCACGCCCTCGGCCAGCTCGTAGCCGATGAAGCTGCCGCCCATGACCAACACGTGGCCCGACGCGTCCGCCTTCTCGATGATCGCGTCGGTGTCGTCGATGGTCTGGAAGCCGAGGCACTGCGAGATTTCGTCAGAACCCGGCCAGGGCGGCGGCTTGGGGCGCCCGCCTGTCGCGATGAGCAGCGCGTCGTATGGAAACGACTCGCCCCGGTTGGTGCGCACGACCTTCTCTTTGGGGTCGATCTCGGTGACCCACGTCTCGAAGTGGATGTCGAGGTTCTGCCTCTGGTAATCCTCGATCGTGCGCATGAACACCTTCTCGCGGCGCACCTGGCCGCGCAGGTATCGCGGCAGCGCGACACGGTTGTAGAGCGGGTGCTTCTCCGCGGCGATCATCACGATCGAGGCGTCGGCGTCGAGCTTGCGCAGCTCCTCCGCGCAGGTCTGACCGGCGATGCCGTTACCGATGACGACGTAGCGCCGCGTCACTAACTGAGCTTCAGGCCGTAGATGTAGGCGCGGTCGTCGGCATTCGCCAAATCGTATCCGGATGCGTTCATGTCGTCGCCGGCCGGATGCCCGCGTGGCAGAGCGACGGTGACGTGGTCGAGGCCGTCGGCGTCGGCCTCATAGCGCAGGGCGAGCAGGAGGTCACGCAGCGCAGCGCCGCGGCCGGCGACGAATGAGACCGCCAGGTTGTTGCCCCACGCCTCGCGGAGTCCTGCGACCGCGCGGCCACCCGGCGCAGCGCGCAGCATGCCATCACCCGCGAGGACGGCCAGCTCTGGCGCGCCGAGGTCGCGGGCGCCATTGAAGTCGGCGGTGACCCCGTGATACAGGTCGAGCCCGGGGCTCGACGCGACTGCCGACCAGAGGCGCTCCGCATCCTTCGGGTCGGGGATGCGCGCGGGATCGCCGCCCTCCACACGGCCTGCCCTCCACCAGCGCACGTCGATCAAGCGCTTGAAGCCCACCAACTCGAACAACGGCACCGCCTCAGCGTTGCCGGTGGCGAGACGCATCTCGCGAAAGCCCTGCTCACGCGCCTCCGCGATCGCGGACTCCAGCATCGAGCGCGCGATCCCCCGGCGGCGGTGGCTGGAGGCGACCCGCAGGCCCTCGTACCAGACCAGTCCCTCGGCGTACGGGCGCATCCGCTGCACACCCACGACGACTCCGTCGACCTCGACCGCCTGGAAGGCCGCCGCCGCGTCCGAGACCCAGCCGTCGAAGACGCGCGGTAGGTAGTCGTGGCCTTCCCACACGTCCCGCGTGATTTCGAGAATGCGCTCGCGGTCGGCCGGCCTGACCGGCCTGAGCGTCAGCTCCTGTGAGGTTGCCAATGTGCGATCCCCGAAAGCGAAAGGCCGCTGTCGTAGACGAGCTCGTCGCCGTCCCGCACGAGCATCTCCGCCAGCTGCTCGCGCGCCCCTGACTCGTCCCAGCCGTCTCCGAACATCGGCCGGACGTCCGCCACCGCCTCCTCGAACGACGTATACCGGTTGATCACCGGGTAGCTGATGAACTTCACGTCGGGCGCGATCCCAAGCTGGATCAGGAGCATGAAGAGGTCGCTGAACCGCGGTATGCGTGGAAGCGGCCCGCCGGCCATCCGGTCGCGCAGCTCGTTGGCCGGATGCGGCACCGGACCCTCCCGCAGCATGATGAAGACGCGCTCGCGCGCGGAGCGCTCCATCTTCTCGATGAACGGAACGACCTCAGCCACTCCATAAAGGACGTGAGAGCAGATGACCAGGTCGGCCGGCGCCACCTCCGCGTCCTCCCAGCTGCTCGCGATCACCGTGAGGTTGTCAAGCGCGGGCAGGTGCGAGCGCATTCCCTCGGACGGTTCGACGGCCGTGACCCATTCCAGCCGCGCCGCCAAAGGAACCGAGTGACGGCCCGCCCCGGCGCCCACGTCGATCAGCGTCTTGCGAGGCGATACGAACGGCGCCAGCACGTCGAGGAATTGGTCGGCCCTGCCGGCGGTCGACCGGGCGAAGGTCGGCGCGCGGTGGTCCCAGTAGTGAGGATCGCTGTGGCCGCGCGAGGCGCTCTCCCGCTCGATCACGATGCGGCGCCACTGGTCGACCCAGTCGACTCCCGCGACCTGTTGGACAGCCATCATCTCGCTGCTTACCCTACCAACCGGCGGGATTCCGCAAGCCTGGGGACAACCGGGGGACAAACCCTGGATTCCCTGTCCAGATGCTGGGGTTTGCCTGTGCGCAGCCACCAGATATAGGGGTCGGCATACTATGAAGGCTGTGGAGTTCACGCCCGACGACGCCGCTCTTCTCGCCCGGTACTTCACCAACCTCGACCGGCCGGTCTTCGCCCTGCGCAACCTCCCCGAGGTGGTCAAAGGCGCCCTGTTCTCCCGCTACTCGAGAACCGAGAAGAGCCTCCGCCGGGTGCTGCTCGACGAGTTCATCAACGACCCGGAGTCAGGTTTCCACGGCATCGCCGGCGCACCCCAGGCCGACGACATGGTGGCGGTGCGGCGCGCGGAGGAGTTCTACGAGAGGGTCCTGGTCGGCTATGGGGACGATTCGGTGGCCGAGCTGGCGGGCGCACACGTGGCGGTGGAGCGCACTTCGACGCTCGCCGCAAAGGCGCTCGAGGACAGCCGCATCGGGATCTCGCCGCTGGAGAAGTCGACCCGCTATGTCCGTTTCGACCGCCCGGGTCCGGACGGCCGCCGGTTGTACCACCGCGGGCCGGAGCTGGCGCATCCCGACTACGAGCCCGCGGCTGACGCGCTCTTCGACGCCTACGGCGCACTGCTGGAGCCGCTGACCGAAGCGATCCGCCGGCGTTATCCGCTGGACGAGGGCGAGACCGAGCGGGCCTGGAAGTCGGCCACGCGCGCCAAGGCGCTCGACCTGCTGCGCGGCCTGCTGCCTGCCGGAACGCTGACGAACCTCGGTCTCTTCGGCAACGGCCGCGCCTTCGAGTACCTGATCACGAAGATGGCCGCGCATGAGCTGCCGGAGTGCCAGGCGCTGGCCGTCGACCTGCATCGAGAGCTGGCGCAGGTCATCCCGTCTTTTGTGAAGCGCGCCCTGGACGAGCGTTACGGCAAGCCCGCCGTGGAGCGGATGGTCCAGGTGAGAGCCGCAGTTCAGGGCCTGGCCGAGAGCTCGGGCGCGTCGCGAACCGCGGGACCTTACGTGCGCCTTGTCGGGCACGACCCCGACGCCGAGCGCAAGGTGATCCAGGCAGCGCTGTTCCCCTACTCCGACCAGCCGCTCGAGGACCAGCACGCTGACCCGGACGCGCTCCTCGAAGCGCTCATCGGCGGCCGCGCCAACCGCCGCCAGCGCGCGCCCCGCGCGCTCGAGCACGCCCAGTACAAGTTCGAGATCGTGGCCAACTTCGCCGCCTATCGCGACCTCCACCGGCACCGGATGCTGACCCAGGACCGCCAGCACCTCGGCACGGCGCTGGGCTACGACCTTCCGCCCGGGCTCGTCGAGCTGGGTATGGACGGTCCGTTCAGGTCGGCTGTCGAAGCCGCGGCCGCGGCGCAGGCGCGGATGCAGACGGACCTCGGGCCGGCGCTGGCGCAGTACGTCGTCCCGCTCGCCTTCAGGGTGCGGTGGTACTTCCGAATCAACCTTCGCGAGCTGTATCACCTATGCGAGCTGCGAACCACGCCACAGGGGCACCCGGACTACCGCTGGGTGGCCCAGGAGATGTTCAGGCTGGCGTCCGAGGTGCACCCCCGGCTGACCCGGTTTGCGACCTTCGTCGACATGGGCCCGGGGGACGAGCTCGAGCGCCGGAAGGCCGAGCGCCGCCTCGACGAACGGCTTAAGACACTGGACCGTCCGGTGCTATAGGATCGTGCGGCACCAGGGGAATTGGGTTTGGGGAGGGCGTGATGACGCCAGGAAGTGAGTCGGAGCCGGAACGGCGTCAAGCCCAGAGGCGTTCGAACGTTGATCGCCGCTTCGGTGAGAGACGGCAGCCAGAGCGCGCGGCTGCTGGGCGGCGCGTCGTGTTCTCGAACGATCGGCGGGTCGGTGAGCGGCGCCTGAGCCAAAGCCTGACCTTCCAGTCCGCCTGACCTCCCTCAACTAATCTGGGGGCCGTGGCTCAGCCGGCCATCATCGCTCATGGCGGAGCGGGAGCAGTCCCGGAGTCTGAGCGCGCCGACCGGCAGTCGGCTGTCGAGCGAGCGCTCGAGATCGGCTGGTCGCACATCGGCGAAGGCGCACTGGCAGCCGCCGTCGCCGCCGTGCGCCACATGGAGGACGAGCCGCTCCTGAACGCGGGACTCGGCGCGACCGTCAACAGCGAAGGAGACGTCGAGCTCGACGCGGGCGTGATGGAGGGCGCGGACCTTCGCGCCGGAGGCGCGGCGTGCCTCCGCGACGTGCGCCATCCGATCGACCTGGCGGTGGCGATCATGCGCGACGGCCGCCATGTCCTCATCGCCGCCGACGGCGCATCCCGCTTTGCCCGCGAGCACGGCGTCGAGATGTGCGACCCGTCGCTCTTCATCAACGCGGCGCGTCACCGTCCCGCCGAGGTGGGCGTGGACACGGTGGGCTCTGTAGCGCGCGACGCCTACGGCCGGCTGGCGGTGGCGGTGTCCACAGGTGGCATGCCTGGCAAGCTCCCGGGCCGGATCGGCGACTCACCGATCCCAGGCGCCGGGTTCTACGCCGACGACCGCTTTGGGGCGGTGTGCGGGACGGGTCTTGGCGAGGCGTTCATCCGATTGGGCCTGGCCAGGCTGATGGTGATCGAGCTGCAGCACGGGATGGACCCCGCGCTCGTCGCGAAAGGCGCGGTGGACCACCTCGCGAGCGCGATGAGTGCTCCAGGTGGCGTGATCCTCATCCCGCGCGACGGCGAGCCGCAGGCCGCGTTCAACACTCCGTTCATGCCCTGGGCCCAACGGTCTTGACCGATTCGGCGAACAGCGGCGAGCTCATCGCCATGGCGCTCGAGCGCGCCGGCACGAGCCACCTCTTCACCCTCAACGGCGGTCACATCTGGCCGATCCTCACCGGCGCGCTCGAGCGCGACATCCGCATCATCGACGTCAGGCACGAGCAGTCGGCTGCCTTCGCCGCAGAAGGCTGGGCCAAGGTCACGCGCGAATGCGGCGTTGCCGCGGTCACGGCGGGCCCCGGCGTCACCAACTCGGCCTCGGCCCTGGCCCAGGCTCAGTCGGGCGACAGCCCGATGTTCCTGATCGGCGGCCGGGCGCCGGTCGCCCGGTGGGGGATGGGCTCGCTGCAGGAGATGGACCACGTCGCCGTGGTCCGCACGCTGGTCAAGAAGGCGATGACCCTGGAGTCGGCGGACGATGCCTACGCGTCGGCGGCGGAATGTGTCAGGACCGCGCTGAGCGGGCGTACCGGCCCGGTTTTCATGGACGTGCCGATCGACGTTTTCTTCGGCGCCGCCGACTTACCCGAGGCGACGGAGCACCTGACGCCTAATCGGGGCCCTTCGCCCGACCCCGACGCCATCAACACGGCGGCGCGCTTGATCCGCGAAGCCGAGCGGCCTGCGGTGATCGCCGGCGGGGACGTGTGGTGGGCGCACGCGGAGGAAGAGCTGAGACGGCTGGTCGAGGACGCGCACCTTCCGCTGTGCGTCAACGGCCTGGCTCGGGGCATGCTGCCCGCCGGGCATCCGCTCTACTTCTCACGTGCCCGCGGGCCGGCGCTTGGCGAGGCGGACCTGATTCTCGTCATCGGCGTGCCGCTCGACTTCCGGCTCAACTTCGGCCAGCCGCCGGTGTTCGCGGAAGCCGCGCGGATCGTCTACGTGGACGTCGACGATCATCTCAAGCATCGGCCCGCCGAGGCGGCGATCTTCGGCGACCTGCGGGCGGCGCTCGGGGCGCTGGCGTCGGCCGCCGCGGGCGCGCCCGAGCGCAAAGAGTGGCTGGAGCACCTGCGCGAAGCCGAGGCGGCCGCCCGGCGCCGCGACAAGGCCATGGTCGAGTCGGACGCGTCGCCGGTGCATCCCGCCCGCCTGATCGCCGAGGTCGCCGGCTACGTCGAACCCGACGCCATCGTCGTGGGCGACGGCGGCGACTTCATCTCATTCGCCGGGAGGCTGATCGAGCGGCCGAAGCCCGGCCTGTGGATCGACCCGGGGCCGTTCGGATGCCTTGGCTCGGGTCCCGCCTACGCGATGGCCGCGAAGCTGGCCCGGCCGGAGCGCCAGGTCCTCCTGCTGTCAGGGGATGGGGCGTTCGGGTTTTCCGCCATGGAGTTCGACACGCTGGTCCGCCATCGCATACCGGTCGTGTGCGTCGTCGGCAACAATGGCATCTGGGCGCTGGAGAAGCACCCCATGCAGAACATGCTTGGCACCAGCATCGCGGCCGACCTGGCGCCTCGCACGCGCTATGACAAGGTGGTCGAGGCCCTGGGCGGCTACGGCGAGCTGGTCGAGCGGCCGGGCGACATCCGGCCCGCGTTGGACCGCGCGTTCAAGGCCGGAGTGCCGGCCTGCCTCAACGTAATCTGCGATCCGACTGCGGAATATCCGCGATCATCTGTCCTGATGTGAAGACCCCAAAAGATCTCCGATTTTTCGGGGATCCCCTGTGAGCGCGACCGACCTGAAGCCGGTGGTCGAGGCGGACGAGTGGCGCACCGCCCAGTCGCAGTTCGACGAGGCCGCCGAGCTCATCAAGCTGGAGCCCTGGCTCAGGGAGGTGCTGCGCGAGGTGCAGCGTGAGTTCACCTGCAGCTTCCCCGTGCGGATGGACGACGAGAGCGTCCGGATGTTCACCGGCTACCGGGTGCAGCACAACATCAACCGCGGACCGGCCAAGGGCGGCATCAGGTACCACCCCGACGTCTCCCTCAACGAGGTCAAGGCGCTCGCGATGTGGATGACCTGGAAGTGCGCTGTTGTCAACATCCCGTTCGGCGGCGCCAAGGGCGGGATCATCGTCAACCCCAAGGAGCTCTCGCGCAACGAGCTCGAGCACATGACGCGCCGCTTCGCGACCGAGATCTCGATCCTGATCGGCCACGACCGCGACATCCCCGCGCCGGACGTCAACACCGACGGCCAGACCATGGCCTGGATCATGGACACGCTCTCGATGCACCTTGGCTACTCGAGCCCGGCGTCGGTCACCGGCAAGCCAGTCGAGGTCGGCGGGTCCCTCGGTCGCATCGAGGCCACTGGCCGCGGCGTGACGATCTGCTCGGTGGCGGCCCTCGAGTACCTGGGCCGCAATCCGCATCAGACACGGGTCGCGGTGCAGGGCTTCGGCAACGTGGGCAGCATCAGCGCGCGCCTCCTGGAAGAGGCAGGCTGCACTGTGGTCGCCGTCTCCGAGGACTACGGCGGTCTCTACAACCCGCTGGGTCTCTCGATCAAGCGGCTGTTCGCGTACCGCGCGCGGGAGAAGACGATCAACGGCTTTCCCGGCGCGCAGATGATCGGCAACCAGGACGTGCTCACCGTGGACTGCGACCTGCTCGTCCCGGCCGCGATCGGCAACCAGCTCACGTCGCGCAACGCCCGCGAGGTCAAGGCCACGCTGATCGTCGAGGGCGCCAACGGACCCACCACGCCCGAGGCCGACGCCATCTTCCGCGAGCGCGGCATCTTCCTCGTGCCCGACATCCTCGCCAACGCCGGCGGGGTGACCGTCTCCTATTTCGAGTGGGTGCAGGACCTCCAGTCGTTCTTCTGGTCCGAGCACGAGGTCAACCAGAAGCTGAAGGCGATCATGACCAGGGCCTTCGGCGAGGTGCTCAAGACCAAGGAGGAGAAGAAGCTCGACATGCGCATGGCCGCCTACGTGCAGGCGGTGTCGCGGGTCGCAGCAGCCACACGGGAGCGCGGCCTCTACCCGTAACCCTCACCATCGGTCGAGAGCCGGCTCTCGCACGCCTCGGAGCCCGGCGGCCCCGTCGAGTGCCGGCTCCCGGACGCTACAGGGCTACTCCTTGTAGAACTCGTCCTCCGCGGCCTGGTCTTCGGCGAAGCGCCAGAACTCCTTCGCCCGTCCGTCTGGGGCCGGATGGATGATGTCGACGAAGCGGCTAGTGTGCGTCCTCCCATGGCGCGTCGCGGTTGACGTGCCGAGGACGACCGTGTGCTCCTCGGAGGCGAGGATGTCGTGGATGTCGGCCTCGTACGTGCCCTCGCTCAGCTGGCCGAACTTCACGAAGAACTCGAGCACCGCCTCCTTGCCCCGGTAGTCGCCGGTCAGCGGATTGTCGCCGCCGACGTGCCAGAGGATCTCGTCGTGGATCGTCTCCATCGCGTCATCGATGTGTGCCTCGTTGAAGGCCGTGTAACCCTTGCGCGCCATCTCGATGTTGCGCTGCTCGGACGAACTGCTCATCTGCCCACCTCCACGCCCATTGTCTGCTAGATCTCGCGGGTGCGGAAGCTCCAGATGCTGAGCGTAAGCATCAAAGCGAACCACACGACCACCCAGGCCAGGAACGGAATGGGCGGAGGGTCCACGGCGCTGAACGGGTTGGCCCGCCCGATGGTGCCCGCCAGCCGCAGCGACGCGATCACAGCGTCGGGCTCCATCGCGTAGACGGCGCCACGCCAGAGGCCGTCCGTGGGCAGGATGAGCCGGCTCACCGTGCCGATGTTCTCGACGGCCTGGTTCTGGAGGCCCGTGCCGATGTCGCCGACGACTCCGCCGATCCAGCCCATCAGCCAGGCGACGAGTGCGATGACGCCGCCGGTGATGCCCGACAGCCTGGTCGAGAGGACGAGGCCCAGCGAGAGCAGCGCGAGGCCCTCCGCGCAGACGTACAGCGTGAGCTCGATGGGGTGCGGCGGCACGTAGCCGGTGGCCCAGTTGACGGCGGCCATCTCGAGGAAGCCCGAGCCGCCGGCGTAGACGGCTACCAGGGCGGCGAGGCCGAGCCACTTGCCGATGACGACCTCGCTGCGGCGAACCGGGCGGGCGAGCATCGAGAGCAGCAGTCCGCTTTCTACTTCGCTGGAGATGAGCGGCCCGGCGACGACAGCGGCGCTGAGCGCGAGCACGCCGCTGTACATGAACGTCACGACGATGAGGAGCTGGGAGGTGATGACCTGGACCTCGTCGTACGCAAGCGGCGCGCCGTTTCTGCCGGTGACGGTGGTGATCTTGTTGAAGCCCCAGGCCGAGAACCCGACGACGATCAGGGTCAGGATGACCAGGGCCAGCAGCAGCCGGCGGCGCGACGCCTCCTGCACCGTGAGCCGGGCGATCACCAGGATCGGAGGCATCAGTGGTCCTCGTTGAGCAGTTGGAGGAAGCGGTCCTCCAGCGTCTGATGGCGCGGAGCGACCTCGTAGACACGGCCGCCCAGGGCGACGATCTGGGTCACCAGCTCTGGCACACGATCCGGCGCCAGCGAGGTGAAGGTGAGCTGGTCGCCCTCGTCGTCGAGCGGGCCGAACTCTGTGAGCTTCGCCTTATCAGCCTGGTCCAAACCGGTCGCGCGCACGCGCACGGCGGAACCGCTCAGCAGCTGGTTCATCGTGCCCGACGCGATGACTCGGCCGTGATCCACCACGGCGACGCGGTCGCACACCTGCTCGACCTCGCTCAGCAGGTGCGAGTTGAGGAAGACTGCCGTGCCACGGGCCGACAGGTCGCGGATGACCTGGCGCACGTCGTGCCGGCCGACCGGGTCGAGCGCCGAGGTCGGCTCGTCGAGGAAGACCAGCTCCGGCTCGCCCAGCAGGGCGGCGCCGAGGCCGAGGCGCTGCTGCATGCCCTTGGAGAAGGTGCCGACCCGATCGTCGGCCCGCTCGTCGAGACCCACGACCTTGAGGGCCCCGTCGATCGCCTCCTTCCAGCGCGAGCGCGGCAGGGGCGCGAGCTCGCAGTGCACCGCCAGCACCTCGCGGGCCGACAGCCAGCTCTGGTAGCGGAACAGCTCGGGTAGGTAGCCGATTCGCCGCCGGGTCTGGAGGTCGCCGATTCGCTGGCCGAGGATCCAGGCCTCGCCTGAGGTCGCGGCCAGCAGGCCGAGCAGCAGCTTCACGGCCGTCGTCTTGCCCGCGCCGTTGGGGCCGAGGAAGCCGAAGATCTCGCCGCGCGGCACCGTCATCGAGAGCCCGGCCAGCGCGACAGTGGAGCCGAACCTCTTGGTCAGCTCGACTGTGTGGATCGCCGGCGTGGAAGCGGCTGCGTTTGTGGACGCAGCCGCTGTGGTTTCAATTACACCTGCCACGAAAGCAGGCTAAACGACTACGTAAGGCTGTTGGCTACTGTCACGGCCTCGGTCTGCTTGAGGCTGCCGCCGACGAAGAATACGTGGCCGCCCTTGATCCAGATGACCGCCGCGCCCACGCCGGTGTTGTCCCCGAGGGCGACGCCCTGCACGCCCTGCACCGTCACCTTGGACGAGGTGGCGAACTGGATGGGCACCGGGATGGGAAGCGTGGTGGTCGGGTCGCCGATCGCCCGAATGTCCGCGGCGAGCTGCGGCGAGATGCCCGGCTGCGCCAGCAAGTAGTTCTCGAGCTCCGTGACCGTGACCCCGGTAGAGGTCACGGACGGGGCGTTGGACTCGGCGACGATCAGCTGCGGCAGCGCGAACTGCGCGCTGTTCTCGCCCTTCGGCAGGTCGCCGTAGACGACCAGCAGCGCCGGGCCCATGGTCAGGTTCAGCGTGCTTCCATCCATGCCCGCGGGCATGGTCGGGATGGTCTTGCCCTGGGCGGCGGCAGCCGCCTGCGCCTTGGCGGCGCTGAACTTGAAGACTCCGGTGGTCTGCGCCATCGCCGCATAGGTGAACGTGCTCGAGATGCCGGCCGGCAGGTTCCCGACGTTCGGAGCCGAGAAGCCCGCTACCTTCTCCGCCTCGGTCTTGGTGACGCCGATCTCCGGCGTGGGCTGCTGCGTCCACGTGATGTCGCCGTACGCGCTCAGGTCCGGAAGCGTCTGGAGCTCGGCGAAGGTGACGGGCACAGGGGTCACCGTTTTGGGAGCGAAGATCTGCGACACGTTGACCGAGGCCGTGGCCACCACGGCGACGATGATGGCCAGCGAGAGCCCGGCCACGATCGGCCGCGTCGACGGCCTGAGGATGGGCAGCCGGAAGCCGAACCGCGGCCGGGCCGGCGCGGCCGTGATGTGCTTGTAGGCCGCCGTCGCGTCAAAACCCGCAGCGGGCACGGCGAGCAGCGCCGCCGCCTCGCGGGCGTCGGCGCTCAGCGCCTGCTGGCGAGCCTTGCACTCGGCGCAGGTCGAAAAGTGCTCCCGGTCGGGAGCGGTGATGGCGTCCGGATCGTCGAGCATCCGGCGCAGGGTTCCGTCATTCAGGTGTGCCACGGGTGACCTCCTTGCGCAGCGCGGCCTCTGCACGTCTCAATAAAGTTCCAATCTGTCCCGTTCGAACGCCGATCGCCTCGGCGACCTCCGTGTAGCTGAGCCCGCTCGCGCGCAGGACGAGCACCGCCGCCGGCTTGGCGGGCAGCCTCGCCAGCGCCTCGCGCACCCGCCGCCGATCCTCGTTCAGCTCGGCTATGCGCTGTGGATCCATGGCGCGCGACCCCTCGACGTCTTCGCCCGCCCGCGCGTAAGTCGCCTGCTCATGCTCCCGGCGCTCGCGGCGGCGCCGCCCGCGCAGCCGGTTCAGCGCCGTGTGGGCGGCGGCCCGGTAAAGCCAGGGTGCGGCGTACGGCGAGCTGGCAGAGTGCAAGCGGTGGAAGTCGATGAAGACCTCCTGGGCCACGTCCTCGGCCTCCTGGGCGTCCGCCAGGACCCGGTTCGCGATGCCCGCCACGCGGGCGTATTCGGCTTTGAAGAGCGCCTCGAAGGAGTCCTGCTCAGACTTCACCGCGGTGATCCCGCGCGCTCCCTCGATATCGACGCCCACTGACCAACAAGCACCGGCGCGGCCGGTTTTGTGACATCTGGCCTCCCCACGTGTGTGGGGAGGTGGCGCCGCGCGGAGCGCCGCGCCAGAGGGGGGCGGTCACTTAGGTGGAGCCGGGCGCAGCTTGAGGACCTCTTTCGCCGCCTCGCGCAGGAAAGGTCCTCCCCAGATGCCCACCGAAAGCAGGCTGCCGAAAATCAAGACGGCGTCGATGCTCTCGCGGCCCTGGCGCCCCCAGTAGACGTCCTGGAGGTTCAGCCACAGCGCGAACTCGTCGAGCGTAAGCGCCGCGCCGACTCCGAACGCTATCGCTGTGAGGCTCGCCACCCAGCTCGAGCCGACGCCGATCTCGGAGAGCCAGACGTAGCCGACGAGCAGCAGCAGGAGGATGCCCCACACGAGGTGGTGGATGTGGGTGCCGCCGGCGGAGACGTTGTGGAGCGGCCCGACCCCGGCGCGGATCATCGCCGTGATTCCGCGCACGATCGCGAACGTGATGAGAAATCCGAGCGAGGCCAGGAACAGCCGCTCGCGCCGCTCGCTCTTGAAGTGGAAGCGGTAGAGCTCCGCAAGGACCTTCACGCGTTGGAGACGCTAGCCCACCAGGTGCCGGTCGCGGCGCACGCTGCTCGCGACGGCGTCCTCGATGACCGCGAAGTCGTTGCGGTTGAGCATGTGGATGTGGCCCTGAAACGCGAGCGTCCAGTGCTCGGGCGGCCATTTTCGGACGTAGTCGAGCCGGTAGGCGATGTCTTTGGCCGGCACCCAGTCCGCCTCGTCGAGGACGATATCCGGCCGGATGTGGACGCGCCACGGGTAGTCCTCGTCGCGGCGTGCTGAACGCCAGATCGGCGTGTGGTCCTCGTACATCGGCGAAGCGACGGTCACCGTCGCCGCAAAGCCCATCCGGCCGGTCACGTAGTAGAGAAGCCGGTCGCCGACCCGCATGCTTTCCACGCGCCGGCGGTGGCGGCTCTTCAAGCCCTGGATCGTGAAGCCGTGCTCGCGCGTCTTGCGGAAGTTGTCGGGCGAGCTGACGACCATCCAGTACTGGAGCGCGCGGCCTTCGGACCGCCCCGACTTGCGCTTGCGCCGCCCGCGCCCCGTCCGCGCCGCAGCCTCGGCGGCGGGCGTCTGATCCTGTTCCAGGTCCTGGTCCGACACTCCTCTACCTGACTCTCACACCCGGCGGCCCGAGGTCCTCGGGCTCCGGCAGCAGGACGGTGAGGTTGCGGATCTGGGCGATGTGGCTCATCTCGTGCTTGGTGACCTGCTGGCAGATCTCCAGCAGCGTCACGTCACCGCCGCGGGGATCGGAGATGACGCGCGACCATTCGCCCCTCCCCCAGCCGTGCAGCAGGTCGACGGTGCGGCGCCGGACACGGGCGAAGTCCTCGATCGCCTCCTGCAGGGGCCGGTCTAGCTCCTGGTCGACGTCGGGGTCGATGGCGGCGCGGACGTCGGCCGCCGCCAGGCCCTCCAGGTGCGCCCGGCGAAGCAGGACGTCTATCTTGGCGCCCGACTCCAGCATGTGGCCGATCAGGCCGCCCAGGGTGGGGAAGGCGGGCCCGTGACGGTAGCGAAGCCTGGCCTCGTCCAGTCCGTACACGAGATCGCTGATCCGCTCGGGCGCCGAGCTCATCAGCAGGACCGCGTCCGCCGGCGTCAACTCCTCCTCGAGTTCCACGAAGGCAACGATAACGAGTAGTAGAACCCGGGCTTTGCGCCAACATGTGGGCACCTTGTCCGAGATGATCGGCCCCGACGGCCAGCCGCCGGTATTTGATGGCGCGGCGTGGCTGTCCCAGGACGGCAGGTACTGGTGGAACGGAACGGCGTGGCAGCCGCTGGTCACGAAACGGCGGCCGAACCTCGCCCTCATCGGCATCGCCATCGCGATCGTCGCCGTCATCGCCTTTGTCATCTACGCGTATCCGCGTCCAATCGTCGACACCACCCAGTACGGCGTCACCAATGCGAGGATCGACTCTTCGACGCAGATCGAATTTGACTACCGGGCGGCCACGAGCTGCAACACGCTGACGTTCGACTACACGTTCTATGACGCGCAAGGAATCAAAGTCGATGAGCTCCAGGACGAGCAGCAGAGCCAGGTCACGGCCGGCAAGAGGTACCACTTCACGATCACCGCATCGGGCCAGCCCATCGACGCATCGGCCACGCGCTTCACCGCCACCCCCACCTGCCACGACTGATCTCGGCGCGCGGCATACTCGAGGTGTGCAGCAGGCCCAGGTTGCGTGCGATGCGTGCGGGGCGCAGCTGGTCCCGAACGCCGCCTACTGCGAGCGGTGCGGGACGCGCACCAGGCGCGCCAGGCGGCTCGTCCGCGTGGCCCTCCGCGTCGAGGTGCTGATCTTCCTGATGTTCGTAGGGCTGGTGGTCGCGTTCATCTGGGTGTACGCAGTCCAGAAATAGCGTTTCCCCTCTCCCATTACGCGGTTGAGGGTGAAGGCTACCTGCGGTAGAGCGCCCGGCCCTCCACCTCATCCTTGTTGAGGCGCTTGTTCAGGTGCAGGCCCTCAAGGAGGAACTCGATGACCGACGCGCGGACCTCGGGCCGGTCCGGCAGGCCCAGCCGCTTCAGCGCCGTCGCCAGCTCGGGCACGTCGCCGATCGCCCGCGTGTAAACCCGTGAAGCGATCCCCTCGCCGACCTCCAGCATGGTCCCGTCCTCGAACTTCGACACCAGGCCGTCGAAGTGCGCTGCCGAGAAATGGCGGCTGAAGACGGCGCTGATGGCGCCGCGCTCGAGACGCGAGAGGACCTGGTCCTCCTTGCCCTCGTCGAGGGCCTCGATCTCCACGCGGCCGGCGGTCGACGAGGTCAGGTAGGCGAGGTCCGTGATCCGGGGCACCGCGAGCGTCTCGCCCAGCCGAGCCGCACGTCGCACCGCGTTGCTCGCCAGGTTTTCGAAGTTCGCGATCGACATCCGCACCGACACCCCGGACGACTGCGAGATGTGCGGGCTGCGGCGGGCGAGGTGGGTCAGCTCGGCGACGATCTCCTTCATGAAGCTCGGAAAGATGAGCTCGAAGTCCTCGGGAAGCAGGTTGCGCTCAGCCTCCATGATCTGCATCTCTTCGCCGATGGTCAGCGGATAGTGCGTGCGCACCTGCGACCCGAAGCGGTCCTTGAGCGGCGTGATGATCCGGCCGCGTGACGTGTAGTCCTCGGGGTTCGCGCTCGCGATGACGAAGAGGTCCAGCGGCAGGCGCACGCGGTAGCCGCGGATCTGCACGTCCTTCTCTTCCATGATGTTCAGCAGGCCCACCTGGATCCGCTCGGCCAGGTCCGGCAGCTCGTTGATGCCGAAGATGCCTCGGTTCGTCCGCGGGACCAGGCCGTAGTGGATGGTCAGCTCGTCTGCGAGGTAGCGTCCCTCGGCGACCTTGATCGGGTCGACCTCCCCGATGAGGTCGGCGATGGAGATGTCGGGTGTCGCCAGCTTCTCGCCGTAGCGCTGCTCCCGCCCGATCCAGGTGATCTCGACGCTGTCGCCGTCCTTGGCGACGAGGTCCAGGCAGCGGCGGCAGATCGGCGCGTAGGGGTGGTCGTTGATCTCGCAGCCGGCGATCGCGGGCACGTGCTCGTCGAGGAGGCTGACCAGCGAGCGCATCATCCGGCTCTTGGCCTGGCCGCGCTCGCCGAGAAGGATCACGTCATGGCCGGAGATGATCGCGTTGGCGAGCTGGGGGAGGACGGTGTCGTCGTAGCCGACGATGCCCGCGAGCAGAGGCTCGCCCGAGCGCAGGCGCGCGATCAGGTTGCGGCGCAGTTCCTGCTTGACGGTCTCGCGCACGTGGCCGGTGGAACGCAGCTCGCCGATGGTCCTGGGGTCGGTCGTGGGCATCAACAGCACTATAGAGAAGGAAGCCATGCCCCTCGCCTACAAACGGTTCAGCCCACGGAGTTAGACTGGCCCGCGTTTGACTGAAACGATCCGCGCCCGATACGAAACCGCGCACGACGAAGGCCGCCCGCTGCTGGGCGGGCATCGCGGGAACCCCGCGCACCATCCGGAGAACACGATGCGTTCGTTCCGCTCGGCCATCGACGCGGGATGCGACCTCATCGAGTGCGACGTGCACCTCTCATCCGACGGTCGGCTCGTGGTCATTCACGACCACACGCTGGACCGCACCACCAACGGCCACGGCCTGGTCCGCGACCACTCGGCCGCCGAGCTGCGCAAGCTCGACGCCGGCCAGGGCGAGCGCATTCCGCTGCTTCATGACGTGATCGAGCTGGCGCTCGGCAAGGTCGGCCTGGTCATCGAGATCAAGCAGCTGCCGATCGTCTACGAAGGTCTGGAGGAGAAGCTCGTCAACATGCTCCGCCAGCTCGGCGCGATTCAGGAGTGCGCCGTGATCTCCTTCCACCACCCGGCCATCCGCAAGCTGCGCGAGATCGAGCCTCGTCTCCAGCTCGGCATCCTCGAGGGCTCGCGGCCGATCGACCCCGCGCGCCTGCTGCGCGAGGCGGGCGCGGACGTCTTCTCGCCGCACTGGGGCGCGCTGGACAGGGAGGTCGTCGAGCAGATCCACTCCGCCGGCGGGGCGGTAGGCGTGTGGGTGGTCGACGACGACGCGGCGGTGGCCTGGTGCAAGTTCTGCCATCCGGATTCGATCTTCACCAATCGCCCAGTCGAGATAGGCAAGGCCCTGAGGTCCTGAATTCCCTCTCCCTGCATAGGCGGGGCAGGGTGAGGGCTGTTACGACCTCACGCTGAAGGGCGTTGGAACTACGAGAGTGATCAGTACCATGAGCCGGCCGTGGCTTCTGATCGGCCGCCTTTCGAAGACATGTACCGCGACTATGTCGGTCGCATCTATGCGTACGTCCGGGCCCAGGTCTCGACCTCAGCCGACGCGGAGGACATCACCGCCCAGGTCTTCATGAACGCCTACCAGGCCTATGAGCGCTTCGAGCTCCGCAACACCACGCCCGCGGCGTGGCTCTTTCGGATCGCCCGCAACGCGACCCTCGACCACTTCCGCGCCGGAGGGCGGCGCGAGCGCCTGCGCCGCACTATGGAGCACCAGCCGTTGGAAGAGGAGGATCCGGCTCATATGGCCGAGGAGCGCATCCAGTATCGGGCCCTGCTGGGGCACGTGGCGCGGCTGCCCGAGCGACAGCGCGACGCCATCTCGCTGCGGCATTCGGGGCTCAGCTTCGAAGAGGTCGGCGTTCTCATGAGCTGCAGCGAGGACGCGGCCAAGATGCTCTATCACCGGGCGCTGAAGGCGCTGCGGGCGGCGGTCGCGGGCGAGGGCCAGACGGTTGAGTAACGACATGGACGACCTCGAGCTCCAAGCGCTGCAGCGCGAGCTCGACGACGCCTTCGAGACGACGCGGCCGCGACGCGGCTTCGAGGACCAGCTCTGGCTGAAGCTTCAGGCCCGCCGCCCCTTGTGGAGCCGCATGCGGGACGCCCTGGCCGGACTTGGTGGCGCGATCCGGGAGCTGCCCGCCTTTCCGGCGGCCACCGTGGCGGTGGTGCTGATCGTCGCCGTCGGGCTGGGGGTGCTCGCGCTGGGCGGCCTGCACCCGGCGTCGCGCCAGCTCTCCGAGACCGCGGGGTCCGGCGCCATCCCGGCCGACCACGCCAACCAGGGCCGGCTGCCCACCCCGGCGCTGCATCCCGGCCTGGTCGACACGGGGGTGCCGGGCGGGTCCACCTACGCCCCGAACGCGGTCGGCTCCTCCGCCGCGCCGTCGAACATCTATTACGGCCCCGCCTCCCTGAGCTGGACGGGCACTTTTCCCACGGCCGTTGCGCATGCGCCCGTTCTCAGCTACAACGAGCCTGGCCTGGCACAGGCGGACCAGTTTGCCGGTTCGCTCGGCGCGTCGACGAGCAAGCAGGTCCGCGCCGTCAACGGCTTCCTGGGCACGTACGGCGGCCAGGACTTCGTCGTCAGCGTGCGCGGGAGCGTCGCCCAGCTGCCGCGAGAGCCCTTCTTCGTCTTGATGCCGTCCAACCCCAGCGGTGCTGCGAGCGCCGACCCCACTGAAACGGCCCTTGCGTTCCTGTCCAGGTACAGCCTCATCCCCAACTGGCCCTACAGCGTCGAGGTCGTCCAGTCGAACGGCCTGGTCCGGGTGCTGTTCGAGCGCGAGCTCGCGTTGTCGGACGGGACGTCCGCGAACTTCGTCGACTGGAGCGGCGAGCGCTACGGCATCGAGGTGGATCTGAGCAGCGGCAAGCCCGTCCAGGCTTTCGGGCAGCTGCCCCTGAACCTTGCCTCGAACGACTACAGGCTCATCTCCAACGACGCGGCCGTGAGCGCGGCGCTGGGCTCAAAGCCGGCGGGCACGTCGGTGATCAGCCCGACGCCCACTGTGCATCTCGACAAGGTGGACCTCGTCTACGTGCTGGCGGTGTCGGGCGGGCAGGGCTACTACGAGCCGGCCTACCTCTTCTCCGGTTCGTTCCCGTACAACGGACAGACATATGTCAAGCGCGTGCTCGTTCCCCTCGTGGACCCATCGCTGAGATCCTGACCATCGGTCATTCGACCCGGACGCTCGACGAGCTCGTCGAGCTGCTTCGGTTGAATCGCGTGGAGCTCCTCGTCGACGTACGAAGCGCGCCCGGCTCGCGCCGGATGCCGCACTTCGCGCGAGCCGCTCTCGAGGTCGCCCTGCCCGAGCGCGGAGTCGCCTACCTGCACGTGGCGGCACTGGGCGGGCTGCGCAAGCCGAGGAAGGATTCGGTCAACACCGGTTGGCGCAACCTCGGGTTTCGTGGCTATGCCGATCACATGCAGACCGAGGCGTTCTCGACTGCCCTCACCCACCTGCGGGAGGTGGGCGCATCGCGGCGGACGGCCATCATGTGCGCGGAGGCGGTGCCGTGGCGGTGCCATCGCTCGCTGATCTCCGACGCGCTGACGGCGCACGGCGTCGACGTCCGCCACATCACAGGCAAGGGTGAGCCTTCGCCGCACCACCTCACGCCCTTCGCCCTGGTTGAGGGAAAACGGATCACGTACCCGGCGGATACACTCCCCATTGACATCTAGATGGGGAAGAAGCAGGTCCGCGCGCAGATGCGCAAGGTCAAGCCCAAGGCCGCCGCGACGACCACGGCACCCGGCCAGAACGCGACCCGCCGCCAGCGCGAGCGCTATGTGCAGGCCGGCGGCATGCTGCAGGGCTACGCGCCGGACTTCGTGGTCCGGCTGGGCTACATCTCGATCGGCGTCGGAGTCGTGTGCCTGTTGGCGATCGCGGCCATCCTGCTCTTCCTGCGCCCGGTCTACGGCTGGCCCGACGCGATCGCGGCGTCGATCGCATGGGTGATTCCAATCGCCCTGCTCGCCAGCTTCATCGCCCCCGGATTCCGGTTGGCGCTCAAAGACCGGACGGCCGAGGCGAAGCTGGTCCAGGGCCAGCTCGTCGGCGCCAGCACCGTCAGCACCTCGATGGGCCTGGGCCTCCTGATGGTCCAGACCCGCGCCGGCGCGGAGCAGTACCTGGTCCAGCCCGCGCGCCTGAAGCAGATCCCTGGCAACCAGGTCAACGTCGTCCTGACCGTGACCCCCAACCTTCGCCACGTCAGGTCGGTGGGGATCATGGGCCAGCGGATGGTGGGCCGTGTCGAACCGCCCGTGCCGCCCGTCATGCGCCAGCTGCAGCGGCTCCCCGTGCTGACTCCGATCGCTTTGGCGCTGGGCGTCATCATCGGCGACGACGGCGTGGCGCTGGCTCCGATCTCCAACGACTACGTGCACGCGTCGCTGGCCGTGCTCGCGGGCGCCGCGCTCGGAGGCGCGATCTACGGGGCTTCGTTCCTGCTTCAGCGCCGGATGATGGGCGAAGTTCAGGCGATGGCACCGAGGAGCTAGGCGCCTCAGTCCTTCTCGGGGTCCTCGTCCTTTTCTTCTGACGCGTCGGGCTTGGAATTTGACGCGGCCGGCGCGGGTGCCGGCTCAGCCTTCGCCGGCATGGGCGCGGGTTTCGCCTTGCGTTCGGTCGAAGGCACCAGCGCCCTGCGCTGCGGGTAGAGCGCGATCAGCAGCAGGGTGAAGGCGAGGCCGAAGAACACCGGCCCGATGTGAAACGGCTCGCGCCACAGCAGGTAAGCGCCCGCCTCGAAGGCCAGGACGACGAATCCGTACAGGATGCCGGCCCGGACCCAGCCCACGTTGGCCGACGGGTTGAACGCAGCCGCCATCAGGCCGATCCCGAGGACGGCCCCGGCTGCCGAGGTGTGCGTCCCGACCTCCTGGTCGAGCGGGAGCAGTGAGGTCGGCACCAGCGCCGCGGCGGCTCCGCCCACGAGCGCCATGCCCATCAGCAGCATCGCCACGGTCAGCAGCAGCCTTCGCACGCCGCGGAATGTATCCGAAAGGACCCTCACCCTGAGGGAACCGGGTGGTGACTCGCCTAAACTCGATCCCATGGCTGAAGACGTTCACATCACCCCCGAAGGGCTGGAGGCGGTCCGCAAGGAGCACGAGGAGCTGATCGGCGTGCGCCGGCCGGCGATCGCCGCCAAGATCAAGGCCGCCCGCGAGTTCGGCGACCTCTCCGAGAACTTCGAGTACCACGCGGCCAAAAACGAGCAGGGTTTCATGGAGGCCCGGATCAACGAGCTCGAGACGATCCTCAAGAACCACGTGCTGATCGAGGACCGCCGCACGCCGGGACTGGTCGCGATGGGCAGCACGGTGCGCTTCCGAGAGGACGGCGAGGACGAGGAGAAGTACCGCATCGTCGGCCCCGCCGAGGCGGACCCCAAGGCGGGTCGTGTCAGCTACGAGTCCGCGCTGGGCAAGGCGTTGATCGGCCACCGGGTCGGCGATGAGGTGGAGGTCAGCACGCCCAACGGCTCGTACCGCGTCCGCGTCGTGGGCGTTGATTAGCGGACGCGAGGCCGTCGGCGCCGGACGCCTGGTCCGGCTGCGAACGTGGATGGCCGACCAGGAGGTCGATGCGGCTTACGTCACCGATCCGATCTCCATCGCCTACCTCACCGGCGTCCACGCCCAGCCGTTTGAGCGGCTGATGGCCCTGGCCGTGCATACCAACGGCGCGACCCTGATCGTGCCGGCCCTCGAGCGCGAGAACGCCGTACGCAGCGCCAGCGACATTGGAGTCGTGTCCTGGCGCGATGGCGAGGACCCTTACGTCCTGGTGCGCGACGTGTTGAAGGGCATCGGTCGCGTGGCCGTTGAGAAGCAGCACCTCACGGTCAGGGCCGCCGAGTCGCTTCGGGCGATGACCGGGACCGTTGAGCTCGTGGATCTCGGCGACGAGATCCGCAGCCTGCGCCGCGTCAAGAACGCCGCCGAGCTGGAGAAGCTTAGGCGGGCCGCGGCGATCACCGACGCAGCGACCGCGGACATCCTGGGCCGGCTTCGCATCGGACAGTCGGAGCTCGAGGTCGCCTCGATGCTGGCTGCGTCGATCAGCGCCGCCGGCGGGACGCTCTCCTTCGACACGCTGGTCCAGTTCGGGCCCCACAGTGCGCTGCCCCACCACACGCCCGCGGAGCGCAGGCTCGAGCCCGGCGACCTGGTGCTGCTCGACTTCGGCGCCGCCTATGACGGCTACCGCGCCGACACCACGCGCATGGCGGTCGCCGGCGAGCCTTCGGAGAGGCAGCTTGCGATCCACGCGACGGTGCTGGCGGCGCACGACGCCGCGATCGCGGCCGCGCGTGCGGGGGTCACAGCCGGAGAGGTCGATGCGGCGGCGAGAACCGTCATCGCCGATGCAGGCTGGGCGGAGAACTTCATCCACCGCGTCGGGCATGGGCTGGGGCTCGAAGCCCACGAGGACCCGAGCCTCGACCCGGGATCGATCACGGTCCTGGCCGCCGGCATGGTCGCGACCATCGAGCCCGGCATCTACATCCCGGGATGGGGCGGCGTACGAATCGAGGACGACGTGGTGGTCGAGGCAAAAGGGTGCCGGTTGCTCACGCACTCCGACCGGTCCCTTCACGTCATCCCGTGACCATGCGCCGCACGGCTCAGCGGACGATGGTCTATGAAGCGATCGTCCGGCTGGGCGGCCACTGCACGGCGGACCAGATCACGGAGGAGCTGCGGCGCGTCAAGCCCAGCTTCCCGCGCAGCACCGTCTACCGAGGGCTCGAGGCACTGACTGCGTCCGGCTCTGTCTACGCCGCCCACCTGGGCGAGGGCGCCACCCATTACGAGCTGGCCGGCGGCGACCACCACCACGCGGTCTGCCAGCTGTGCGGCGGCGTGCTGCACATCGAAGAGGACCTGGTCGCGAACCTCGAGAACCACCTCGAGCAGCAGCACCGCTTCAAGCCCGCCAGGACCGAGGTGCTGGTGGTCGGCATCTGCGAGACGTGCTCACGCACGCCCGGCCACAAAGCCGCGCACCGCCCGATGCTCGAACACGTCCACCATTCCGAGTCGCTGAGCTAGGCTTCCCCCCGAGCCGTTCATCCGGTTCTCGAGAGGAGACATATGGAGTCAAAGATCATCGGTACGGTGCTGCCTGTGCTCGAGCTGAACATGCAGCCTGGCGACAATGTGTTCGCCGAATCAGGCCAGCTCGCCTGGATGTCAATGGCGATCCAGATGCAGACCTCGACCTCCGCCGGTGGGCAGCAGGGCGGCTTTCTCGGCGCGCTCGGCCGCGCGGTGGCAGGCGGCACGCTCTTCATGACCGAGTACACCGCGACCGGCGGCCCGGGCTTGCTCTCGTTTGCGGCCAAGCTGCCAGGCCAGATCCTGCCGATGCAGATCGCGCCGAACCAGGGCTACATGGTCCACCGGCACGGGTTCATGTGCGCGACGCCTGGCGTCCAGTTCTCGATCGGCTTCCAGCAGAAGCTGGGCGCGGGGGTCTTCGGCGGCACCGGCTTTCGCATGCAGCGGCTGGTGGGACAGGGGCAGGCATGGGTCGAGCTGAGCGGCGAGGTGGTCGTCTACGACCTGCAGCCGGGCAACACTCTGCGGGTGCACCCCGGGCACGTCGGCATGTACCAGGACGGCGTGCAGTTCAACATCACGACCGTTCCGGGCATCAAGAACGCTCTGTTCGGTGGCGACGGCATCTTTCTCGCCGCGCTGACGGGTCCGGGCCGCGTCTGGCTGCAGTCGATGAGCATGTCGCATCTCGCCCACGCCATCGCCGAGTACCTCCCCCGTCCTGAGTCGAGCAGCGGCTCGCTGGTCGGCAACCTGCTGAGCGGGAACTAGAGCGGCATGGACGCGAAGATCGTCGGGACCGTGATGCCGGTCCTAGAGCTCAACATGCAGCCCAACGACAAGGTCTTCGCCGAGTCGGGACAGCTTGCATGGATGTCGATGGCGGTACAGATGCACACGTCGACGTCCGCGGGCGGACAGCAGGGTGGCTTCCTCGGCGCGCTCGGCCGCGCGGTGGCGGGCGGCACCCTCTTCATGACCGAGTACACCGCCGCCGGCGGCCCGGGCTTGCTCTCCTTCGCGGCCAAGCTGCCGGGCCAGATCCTGCCGATGCAGATCGCGCCCAATCAGGGCTACATGGTCCACCGCCACGGTTTCATGTGCGCGACGCCCGGAGTCCAGTTTTCGATCGGCTTCCAGCAGAAGCTCGGAGCCGGGATCTTCGGCGGAACCGGGTTTCGGATGCAGAGGCTCCAGGGCCAGGGCCAGGCGTGGGTCGAGCTCAACGGCGAGGTGGTGGTCTACGACCTCCAGCCGGGCAACACCCTACGGGTGCATCCTGGGCACGTGGGGATGTATCAAGAGTCGGTGCAGTTCAACATCACCACCGTCCCGGGCATCAAGAACGCCTTGTTCGGCGGCGACGGGATCTTTCTCGCCGCGCTCACGGGTCCGGGTCGGGTCTGGCTCCAGTCGATGAGCATGTCGCATCTCGCGCACGCGATCCAGGAGTACTTGCCGGGCCGGTAGACCGTTTTTTCCCCTCTCCCTTGAGGGAGCAATCAGGAAGGCTCATCCTGTACGCGCCTGGCGCGCAGGGTAGGGTGAGGGTGATCAATCTTCCTTAAAGGAGGACGTGACATGGGCAGATATCTCTTCCAGGGTTCCTACTCGACGGACGGGATCAAGGGCGTGCTCAAGGAAGGCGGCTCAGCCCGCAAAGCGGCGATCGAGGCGGCGGTCGATGCGATGGGCGGGCACGTCGAGGCCTACTACTTCGGCTTCGGCGACACCGACGTCTACGTGATCGTCGACGGGATCGACAACGAGACCGCGGCGGCCCTCTCGATGGGCATCGCCGCCACCGGCGCGGTGCACAGCGTCAAGACCACCGTCCTGCTGACGCCCGAGGACATCGACAAGGCGGCCAAGAAGACGCTCTCGTATCGCGCGCCCGGCCGCTGAGCGCCGGATGGCGGACCGCTGGCTGACCTTCGACTGCTTTGGCACGCTGATCGATTGGCGCCACGGCATCTGGACCACCGGGGAGCTGCTGTTCCCGGGCCGGGGCGGGGATTTTCTCGACGCCTACATCGGGCTCGAGGCCGAGGTCGAGGCCGACGGACCGTTCCGCCGCTACCGGGCGGTGCTCACCGAGACCACGCGCCGCGTGGCGCGGCGGATGGAGGTCGACCTCAAGCCTGACGACGCCACCGCGCTGGTCTCGACCATCCCTTACTGGCCCGCCTTCGCGGACGTCGGGCCCGCGCTCGGCGCCGTACGGAAGGAGGGCTGGAAGCTCGCCCTGCTCACCAATTGCGACCGCGACCTGATCGCGCTGACGCAGCGCCGCTTGCCGGTGCCGTTCGACGCTGTGGTCACGGCGGAGGACGTCTCGGCCTACAAGCCGGACCATGCGCATTTCAAGCTGTTCCAGTCGACCTTCGGGTCGTCCGCCGGCGCGTGGATCCACGTCGCCCAGAGCTACTTCCACGACATCAAGCCGACCAGCGAGATGGGCATCACGCGCATCTGGGTCAACCGCCAGGGCGAAGGCGACGACCCGTCCCTGGCCGACGCGGTGATCGGCGGGCTGGGTCAGCTCCCCCCGGCTGTGGCAAGGCTTGCCGCCGGCTCGTCCAGCCCACCATGAGCCTCCGGTCGAGGGTCGCTTTCTCATCGCTCGCCATGCGGTCAACAACGACCCTGATGTCGCGTGGCGTCAGCTGACGAAGCAATCGACGCCGGGCTGACGGCTCCGGCCGCCGAGCCTTTCGGAGTCCGCAGGCAGTTCGGCCTGAGCGTCCTGTGGCTCGGGCTCAACTTCCAGTCCTCCGCGCTCCTGCCGATCGTGATCCCGGCGCAGGTGCTGGTACTTGTCGACCACGGCTCGATCGGCAGCCCCGACCAGGCGCTGGCGGTGAGCGGCCTCTCGATCGTCGCCGCGACGCTAGCGATCGCGGTGACGCCTCTGGCGGGTGACCTGTCGGACCGGCTCAGGCGCCGCTCCGGCCGACGGCGTCAGCTGATCGTGGCCGGAATCGTGCTCGCGCTGATCGGCCAGGCCGGGCTTGCGGCGACCACGCCGATGCTGGTGTTCCTCATCGGGTTTGTCGTGGTGCAGCTCGGAACGAACGCCGCGACCGCCGCCTACCAGGGCCTCCTGCCCGACCAGGTTCGCCTCTCGCAGCGGGGGGCGGCCTCAGGCTGGCTCGGCCTCATGACCCTGCTGGGCAGCGTCGGGAGCCTGGCGATCGCGGGCGCGCTGCTCGGTAACGTCCGTCCGGGCCTCCGGCTCGATTCAGACGTCGAGCACGGCGCTCTGCTGTTCTATGCGGTTTCGGCGCTGGTGCTCATCGTCTGCACGGCCGCGACCGTGTTCGGCGTGCATGAGCGCGCGCCGGCAGTCCAGGCTCAACCGCCGCGGCGATGGGACGAGCTGCTCAGGCATCAGCCCTTCAGGGTCGTCTTCGCCGCTCGCGCGCTGGTGATGATCGGCCTGACCCTTTTTCTCACGTACATCGAGTACTACCTCGCTCGCGTGAACGGCGCGACCACCTTCGTCGGCGCGACCGTGGCCATTGCGCTGCTCGCGCTGGTGGGCGCGCTGGCCAGCTCACTGGTGTTCGGGATCGCCTCAGACCGCATCCCGCGGGTCCGGATCGTCGTCATCGCCAACCTCCTGATGGCTGCCGCCGCGGTCGCCTTCGTCGTCGCGCCGGCGCAGCTGCCGCTTGCGCCGCTGGGCCTCGTGTTTGGGCTTGGCTACGGCGCCTACCTGAGCGTCGACTGGGCGCTGGCCATCGACTCGCTGCCCGGCACGGGGACCTCGGCACGAGACCTGGGCATCTTCACCGTGTCGATCAACCTGCCCACGCTCATCGCCCCGGCCCTGGGGGGCGCCGTGATCCTCGTCACTGACGCGCTGGGCGTGCCCGGGCTGGCGTACCGGATGGTGTTCACGCTCGCGGCGGTCTCGCTGCTCGCGGGCATCGTCGTGGTGCGCCGCATCCGTGCGGGCTGACGATGGAGCTGCGCTGGCGAGTCTTCCGCCGGGTGTCGTGGATGTGGTCGGCGTGGGAGAGCTTCTACCTGTGGACGCACCCGGTCACCCACGTGCGCCCGGGATCGCTGTTCACATTCTCCAAAAAGGATCAGGTTCTCGAGATTCATCTCGACGGCGCGGCGCTGGTCCGGCTTCGAGCCCAGCCCGGCTACACCCCATTCAAGGCGGTCCACCAGCTGCGCGAAGAGCTGACGGCGCTGGCCGCGCGTGTGCGGAGCGGCGAGCTGGGCGAGGTGAACGGGATCCTGGGCACGTCGCTGATGGGCGAGGCCGGGCCGGTGCTTGGTTTCGAGACGCGCCCGCTGCCGCACGACCTCTACCACACGCTCCTCCAGTACCTGCTCGCCGGCTTGGACGCGATCTACCACCCGCGCGGCCTTCGCCCCCGCGCGACCAAGCGCTGGCCGGCGGAGTCATGGATGAGCGTCGAAGTGCTGCTGAGACGGTATGACCACGACGCCAAAACTTAAGCTAGGCTGAACGCGGTCCGGCAAATCGCACTGAGGGTGTCGCCCATGCAGAGAGCATTTGCGCGTTCGCTGTACGCGGTGGTGGCGGCCGCTGTCCTGGCCGCCCTGACCAGTTCCCCAGTCCTCGCGGGCGCGGCCTCCGACTGGAGCGTGGGTTACTACACGCCGTCGGGCCGGGCCCTGTCGAATGCGTCTGCCGATGCGCTCCCCAACGGCGTGGCGACGTTCAACTTCACCAGCGCGACGAACACGGCGCTGCTCGCGACCACCAACGGCGCTTTCAAAGGCACCCTCCTCGGCGACGATCGCGGCAAGACCATCACGGCCACGTTCGAGATCACAGGTGCGACCGGCGCATTCACCTATTTCGGTGAAGGCACGCCGGACAACCCGTGCGTGTTTCCGGCCAACGTCCGTCTCTTTTTCCTGACCTCAAATGCCGGCGGATTCGACTTCACGCACTTCTGGTGGTCCGATTCGGCGTTCGCGATCCTCGGCGACGGCACGTTCAGCCTGACCGCGAACGTCAGCCCGGTCGCGTGGTCCGACTGGAATGGCAAGCCGGCCGAGGCGAACACAGCGGCCTTCGAGGCCGCCGCCTCCAACGTCACGCTGATCGGCTTCTCGTTCGGCGGCGGCTGCTTCTTCGAGAACGGCGTCGGGACGACCGACGGCTCGGGAACGTTCAACCTGGACAGCTTCAGCCTCAGCTGAAGTCCGCCAGATCGATCCCGGCGCGGTAGACGCGCCGCGCCGGGCCGGACTGGACCAGGTGGCCGTCCGCGTCGCGCCGCACGCTGAGTTCGCCGCCGGGCATCTGGACCGTCACGTGCTCGTCGACCAGGCCGGCGCGCATACACGCAGCCGCGACGGCGCTGGCGCTCGTGCCGGACGCCAGTGTGTAGCCGGCGCCGCGCTCCCAGATCTCCACCCGGACGTGCGAGCGGTCTACGACCTCGAAGAGCTGCATGTTCGTGCGCTCGGGGAAAGCCTCGTGGCGCTCGACGTGCGGGCCCAGCTCCACACAGCGGTCGCGTGTCACCGGCTCGCCGAAGACCACGCAGTGAGGATTCCCGACCGACACGAGCATGGCCTCGATCCGCCCAGCGGGCGTTTCGAGGTGGACCCTGACAGGCTCGCCCGTGAAGCGGGCCGGAAGGTCGGCGGCGCGGAACGATGGGCGGCCGATGTCGATCTCGCTCACCACCTCGGCACCACCGCGCGAGAGCACGCGGACCGCGTTCGATCGATCCATCGTGCGCAGCTCGAACTCCGACCCGGCGCCATGCTCCAGGACCGCGTGTGCCGCCGTGATACGAAGGCCGTTGCCGCTTTTCTGGGCCTCCGAGCCGTCGGGATTGAAGATGCGCACCGACATCCGTGCCGGGTCGAAGGCGAGCAGGCCGTCCGACCCGACGCCGCGAAAGCGGTCGCAAAGCACGGGGAGCAGCTCGACGAGCTCGTCCAGCGGACCGGGCAGGTCGAGCACGAGGTAGTCGTTGCCAAGGGCCTGGTACTTGATGAGGCTTATTTGCGACAAGGTCTCAATAATCGAGGAATTGACCAGCGCAGCAGAGGGTTCGGTAAGATTGCCGATACCGATGCGGAGCCTTTGCTTCCCGGCCCAACGTCTGGTTCACTGCCCCGCCTGCTTCTGTAGCTAGGCCGGTCGCCTGCGCGCGCCCCGGAGGGCGCGACCATCCGACCCATCGTTTCCCTTCCGAATCTATCGGCTATTGCATTTTTTGGAGGATCGCAAAGTGAGCTCATCGACAACCACGGCAAAGGCGCTGGTCACCACGGACTGGATCGCCGAGCATGCCAAGGATCAGGGCGTACGTCTCGTGGAAGTGGACGTAGACCCCAGCAACTACGACAAGGGGCACATCGAGGGCGCGGTCGGCTGGAACTGGAAGAAGCACCTCCAGGACCAGGTGGTGCGCGACGTCGCCGGCAAGGAGGCGCTCGAGGAGCTCCTCGGCGAGAGCGGCATCACCCCCGACACCAACATCGTCCTCTACGGGGACAACAACAACTGGTTCGCCGCCTACGCCTACTGGGCGCTGAAGTACTACGGGCACGACAAGGTCCAGCTCGTGGACGGCGGACGCGTCAAGTGGGAGAAGGAAGGACGCGAGTACAACACGGACGTACCCAGCTACGAAAAGACGGGCTACAAGTTCCGCGGGTCGCCGCGCGAGGAGCTCCGTGCGTACAAGGACCACGTGCAGTCGAAGATCGGCAAGGCCGGGCTCGTCGACGTCCGCTCGCCGAAGGAATACTCGGGCGAGCTGCTCGCACCCGAGAACCTGCCGCAGGAAGGCGCGCAGCGCGGCGGGCACATCCCGACCGCGGTGAGCATCCCGTGGGGCACGGCGGTCAACACGGAGGACGGAACCTTCAAGACCGTCGATGAGCTGAAGGAGATCTACGGCGGCAGGGGCATCGTGCCCGACCGAGAGGTCATCGCCTACTGCCGTATCGGCGAGCGCTCCGCGCACACGTGGTTCGTCCTGAGGGAGCTGCTCGGCTACCCCGACGTCAAGAACTACGACGGGTCGTGGACCGAGTGGGGCAGCTCGATTCGCCTACCGATCGAGAAGTAGAGATGGCCGCCGCCGCACTGCAAACCGTCGATCACTCGGCGCTCAAGGTCAACCAGGCCGGGATCATCGTGACCGTGCTGGTGGCGTTCGTCGGCAGCGCTTTCTTCCGTCCCGCCCTGGTACTGATCCCGCTGCTCGCGATCGTGCTGCTGCTCGGCACGTTTGCACCGCAGCTCGCGCTCTTCAAGCAGCTCTACTTCAAGGTCTTGAAGCTGCGCGGGATCGTCAAGCCGCGGCCGGTGCAGGATCGTCCCGAGCCGCATAACTTCGCGCAGGGGCTGGGCGGCGTATTCCTCGCCATCTCATCGGTCTTCCTCTACGCCGGCACGCCGACCTACGGATACGCGCTGCTTGTCATCGGTCTCGCATTGGCGCTGCTGGTGGCGGTGCTCGCGTTCGTCAACTTTGCCTTCGGCTACTGCCTCGGCTGTCAGATCTACTACCAGCTTGGCAAGCGGGGACTGATTCGGGCGTGAGCCCTCAAATCTGGGCGCTAGCGGCGGCGGGCATTGTCGTGCTCGCCGCCGCCATCCTGGAGACACTGCGCTCGGCGCGAGCGCGCCGTGTGGCGCGGCTCGCCACGGGCGCGCCGGCGAGCGAGCCGTACATCCTTTACTTCACCGGCGACGGCTGCACCGTATGCCGCACCCACCAGGAACCGGCGCTGGCGAGGCTCGGCGCCGTGCGGATCGACAAGGTGGACGCGATCGCGGACCGGCAGCTTGCGGACCGCTTCCAGGTGTACACGCTGCCCACCACGGTCGTGATGTCGTCCGAGGGCAAAGCGCTCCACGTCAACTACGGATACGCGCCGTCTCCGAAGCTTGAGCAGCAGCTGGCGGAAGCCCGCGGAAACCTGAGGGCTGCTGCGACCGCTTAAGCTGACGCTCGTGCCTCGCCGCGTTGTTCTGATCGCCCTGGTAGTCGTGGCTCTGGTGGGGGCCGCTTGCGGCCAGTCGACTCCGACCGCCGGCTCCGGCGCTCTTGTCCTCGGCGCGATCTACCCGTTGAGCGGCCCGCAGGGACCCGGCGGCCGCGAGGAGCTCGCCGGCGTGCAGGCCGCGCTGCAGCTCGCCGAGTCGAGCGGTGCTCTGCATCGCCAGGTCGAGCTGAAGGTGGTCGACGCGGTGACCCCCGGGGCCGCAAGCGCCGCCGTCGACCGCCTCGTCACCCAGGACCATGTGACCGCGATCCTCGGCACGTACGGCAGCACTCTCTCCGCGGCGGCGTCGGCGCGGGCCGAGCAGCTGAGGACTGTCTACTGGGAGACCGGCGCGGTGGCGGACCCGATCACGGCGCAGCGCAAATACGTGTTCCGCACGGTCGCCACCGGAAGCTCGCTTGGTCGCGAAGCGGTCACCTTCACGCACGACGTGCTCATCCCCAAGAGCAGCCTGAAATCGCCGCGTGTCGTGGTCGTGCAGGTGGACGACATCTACGGCCACTCGGTTGGCGGAGGCGAGGCCGACCTCGCCCGGCGGCTCGGCATCGACGTGGTCGACGTGATCACTTACAACCCGAACGCCTTCGACCCTGACGCACTCGCCCGGCGCATCGCTTCGGACCGGGCCGACTTCATGTGGGACGTGAGCTATCTGAACGACGGGGTGGCGATCTGGCAGGCCATCGTCCGCGAGAAGGTTCCGCTGCTGGCAGCGGTCGGCACCAGCTCTGCGTTCTGCATGCCCGACTTCGGCCGGCTGCTCGGGCGCGACGCCGTGGGCGTCTACGCCGCCGACAAGCCGGATGCCGACATCAGCCCCGCAGCGCTTTCATCGACCGGCAGGGACCTGATGGCGAAGGCGCGCGCGGCCTACTCGCGCACCAACCACGCGGCGATGTCGATTCCCGCGGTCGCCGGATTCGTGGGCGCGTGGACCCTGCTCGACGACGTGCTGGGACAGATTACAGGCGATGTCACGCCCGCCTCCATCCGTGCGGCGGCCCTGGCGGTGGACGTGCCGGTGGGAGACTCGATCAACGGCGGCGGCGTGCGGTTTGGCGCAGACGGCTCGCTGGACGAGGGTCAGAACACCCGGGCCGCCGCCGTGGTCGGCCAGTGGCAGGGCGTGCAGAACATGCAGATCGTCTACCCCGCCGCATATGCGACGGCCAGGCCCTTGCTGCCCTGACGGATTTACTCCAGGGAGCGCTGGACCAGCGTGATGTCCATCCAGCGGTCGAACTTGTTGGCGGCGTTGCGGATGGTGCCGACCGTCTCGAAGCCGGCCTTGGTGTGCAGCTCGAGCCCTGAGCGGTTGTCCGTGGCGATGGTGGCGACAATCGTCTTGTAGCCCAGCCCCTGGGCCTGCGTGATCAGCTCCGTGAGCAGCGCGCGCCCGATGCCGCGGCCCTGGTGCACTGGGTCGACGTAGACCAGGTCCTCGACCACGTCGATGCCCCGCTGCTTCCACGGGAACAGGCGAGCCCATCCGAGCACGCCGCTGTCATCGCTGGCGACGAAGAGCTTCGAGCGCCGACCGTGGTTCTCCCACCAGGCGGCCGCCTCCTCGGTGCTCAGCGGCTCGGAGTCGATGGTGGCGAAGGTCTGGTTCACCGCCCAGTTGTAGATGCCGACGATGGCCTTGACGTCGTCGTTGGTCGCAGGCCGGATGGTGAAGCTGGGGGCCTTGGTGCGGGCCACGTCTCTAATTGTGATCTCTACTCGAACTCATGAACTCGCTCCGGCTTGATCTTCACGATCACCCGCACCTCGCGGGGCCCGAGCTCCCGAAACGGCTCGCCGGTGTACGCGCGCGAAACCTGGTCGACATTCTCATTGGCGCCCTCGAGGATGAGCTCGGCCCGTCCGCGCACCGCCACCCCGCGGTAGGGGTCGTCGGGATCGAAGACCGTCACCGCAACATGCGGATTGCGCTGGAGGTTGCGCGCCTTCAGGCGGTGCATCGCGGTGTTGAAGTAGACGTGCTCGGAATCGGATTCGATCCAGACCACCGTGGCCTCCGGCGAGCCGTCAGGCATCACCGTGGCCACCGTGGCGAAGTGCGGCGCGTTGAGGAGTCTCACCTGTTCCGGGGTCAGCTTCGGCACGAACCGATATTCTCTCCGGACGTGATCACTCACCGCCAGCCCGAGATCAAGACGCCGCTCCCCGGCCCGAAGGCCGCGGCGCTCATCGCCCGCGACGCCAAGGCGATGTCGCCGAGCTTCACGCGCTCTTACCCGTTCGTCATGGACCGCGGCGAAGGGTGCTGGGCCACGGATGTCGACGGCAACATCTTCCTCGATTTCACGGCCGGCATCGCCGTGAACACAACCGGGTTCGCGCACCCGCGCGTGGTCGCCGCGATCGAGGAGCAGGCGCATCGGTTCCTGCACATGTCGGGCACCGACTTCTACTACCAGTCCGAGATCGAGCTCGCGGAGCGTCTCGAGGCCAGGATCCTGCCGGGCATCCCGGCCAAGGTCTTCTTCACGAACTCGGGCGCGGAGGCTATCGAGGGCGCGATGAAGCTCGCCCGCTACGCCACCGGCCGGCCAAGCTACATCGCGTTCATCGGCGCCTTTCACGGCCGCACCTACGGCGCGCTGTCGCTGACGGCGTCCAAGGCGAGCCAGCGCCGGCGCTTCGCCCCTCTGCTCTCGTCGGTGTTTCACGCGCCGTTCCCCTCGGAGGCCCGCGGCGTCACCACCGACGAGTCCATCGCGCGCATCGAGGAGCTGTTCGCGACGGTCGCGCCGCCCGAGAGCGTCGCTGCGGTGTTCGTAGAGCCGATCCAGGGCGAGGGCGGGTACCTGGTGCCGCCGGACGACTTCCTGCCCCGCCTGCGCGAGCTGACGCTGAAGCACGGGATCCTGATGGTCGCCGACGAGGTCCAGTCTGGGATGGGCCGCACCGGCAAGCTGCTTGCGGTCGAGCACACCGGCGTCGAGCCGGACATCGTCTGCCTCGCCAAGGGCATCGCGTCTGGCCTTCCGCTGGGCGCGTTCATTGCCCGTGCCGAGCAGATGAGCTGGCCGCCCGGCTCGCACGGCAGCACGTTCGGCGGCAACCCAATCGCCTGTGCCGCCGGGCTGGCGACGCTCGACCTGCTCGAAGAGGGGCTGATGGAGAACGCGGCCAAGGTCGGCGCCGAGATGCAGGACGGCCTGCGAGAGATCGCGGCCACGCACAAGCAGGTCACCGACGTCCGCGGGCGGGGGCTGATGCAGGCGCTGGAGCTCAAGACCGCTGACCAGGCGGCGCAGCTCGTTCAATCCGCCTTCGAGCGTGGGCTCCTCCTGCTGACCGCCGGCACCCGCGCCGTGCGCATCTGCCCGCCGCTCGTGATCGACCGCGAGGAGGCCGCGACCGGCCTGGAGATAATCTCCGCCGCCCTTGATTAGGTGAACTTCGCCGGCACTGCTTTGACCGCCGATGCGGTGATTGCGTCGCCGGCGCCCGCCAGCATCAAGGCTGCCGCCCGATCGTCGCCCGCCAGCCTGTCGAACGACTTGGCGCGCTGGTCGTCCACCGCCTGCAGGATCGCTTGAAGCTCGTTCGAGAGGCCTACCGCGGTTTCGATCGCATTCTGACGATCAGCCGAGTCGCCGCTTTTTGCGTACGCGATGAAGAGCACCGTTTCCTCGTCCCACATTTGCCAGGCCTGCACCCGTGCATCGTTGCCGAGGACACCGCCAAGCGTGGAGGCGAGGGCCCTGTTGTTCGTGGCCGTCGCGTCGCCTGCAGCGGCCTGTTCCGTCGGTGTGCCGGCGATCGTGGCGTCGCTGGCCATGGTCATGAGATAAGCCTGCTCCAGGAGCAGTGTGTCGAGGATGGCGCGGAAGTCGGCGGACTTCGTGCGCCCATCTCCCGGGAACTTGTCCGCGAAGCGGCTCAGGATCGCCCCGGAGACCAGATCGCCGGCACGTATCGCCTTGACGTAGGCGCTGCGTACATCGGGATAGAGCGCCGTAAATCCCGCGGCGACCGCGTCGTCGATGATCTGTTCGAAGCTCGACACCTGGTCGGCGCCCACCTGCGTGGCCTGCTGCCGCGACAGGGACAGGCTCGCGCTCAATAGCTGCGACATCTGGGGCACATACGTGTCCGCGAGGTTCGATTTAGCGGCGTCGGCTTTCGCCTGGTCCTGGGTGACTCCCGCGACCAGGTAGTCGACGTAGGAGTTGTTGCCCGCCATCCACACCTGGCCGAACTGCCCGCCTTGGGTTTCGCCGAGCGCCGAGCGCATCAAGGTCGTGAGGTCGGCGCCGTTGGCGGCCAGCAGGCCGGCATAGGAATGGAACTCCTCCTTTCGACCCGCGGCGGCCGCCACCGAGAGCTTTGCGACCACGAAGGCGTGCTCGCCGAAGAGCAGGTCCAAATGTGTACGCAGGTCCGCCGCCGCTGAGTCGGCCCCGACGGCGGAGGGAGGTGAGGCCACGGGCAGAGCGATCGAGGAACCGCATGCGGTAAGCGCCAGCGAGCACGCCACAGCCGCCCCAAACCTGGCCATGGTGGCCAGGCTTACCATGTTTCGGCTTTGCCCGAGTGGTTGCTCATCGATGGCTCCAGCATGATTTTCAGGGCCTTCTACGGCGTGCCGCAGACGACGCGTGCCCCGGACGGCTCACTGGTCAACGCGGTGCGGGGCTTTCTCGACACCCTCGCCAGGCTCGTCACGGAGCGCAAACCCCATCACGTCGCGGTGACCACCGACGAGGATTGGCGGCCCGACTGGCGTGTGGAGCTGCTGCCCGGCTACAAGGTTCACCGCACCGCCGAGCCGGTGCCGCCCGGGCTGATCCCGCAGATGCCGGTAATCATGGACGCGCTGGACGCGGTGGGCGTGGACGCGGTGGGCCTTCCCGACTACGAGGCCGAGGACATCATCGCGTCACTGGTCGCCAAGGTGAAGCCGCCCGTCGAGATAGTCAGCGGCGACCGCGACCTGTTCAGCCTCATCCGCGACCCCGACATTCGCGTCCTCTATCCGGAGAAGACCGGCCTGAACGTCATCGACGAGGCCGAGGTGCAGCGGCGATACTCGATACCGGGTCGTGCGTACGGCGAGTTCGCCATCCTCCGCGGGGACCCTTCGGACGGCCTGCCGGGGATCGCCGGCGTCGGCGCCAAGAAGGCGGCCGACCTGGTGCGCAAGTACGGCTCGGTGCAGGGGATGCTCGACGCCGGCATCTTCCGCAACTCCGACGCCGAGTACCTGGCCAAGGCGCAGCGTGTCGTGCCGCCGGTCGGCGACCTCGACGTCAGGGTGCCGGAGGGCCGTCGCGCCGGCTATCCGGCCAACCCGGCGAAGGTGGCCGAGCTGGGCCGCAAGTACGGGATCGACTCCTCATTCCAGCGCCTGCTGAAGGCGCTGGAAGTTACAAAACGCTGACCGTCTGCTGCCGATGATCTGACCGGCCGTCCGCATCGTATGTCTTGACATGGCGACCAACCGCGTGCGGCACGGCTCCATGATTGGGATCGGTGGAAGCCGGGTTATGCGAGTCCTGCAAGCATTCTCGAAAGGTTCCGGCCGCTCGGGCCACGTACTGGTTTTGCGAGCGGTCAAGGACCGATCCGTCGTTTCCGCGCTATCCGCGCCTTCCCGTTCTTCGCTGTCGCGGATACGAGACTAAGGAGCCGGCTCGACCCGCATAAGCGCAATCGGCTTCCCGTTCTTCGGGTCGAACATGCTCAGGACGACGCCGTCCGGCGACAGCTCGGCGATCTGACCCGAGTCTTTCAGCGCGTACAGGGAATGCCCGTCTGGGCTGACGCCGATGCTCCACACGCTCCAGGACGGCAGCGCGCGGGCGGTCAGGCGCATCTTGTCGACGTCGATCCACTCGACCCCGGCTGCCCCGCCCACCGCCAGAACGCTGCCGTCAGGACTCACGAGCGCGCCGCCAGAACCCAGCTCCATCGGGGCCTGCAGCGGCTCCCGGGGGATGCTCTGCGTGCGCAGGATCCCAGGGGCGTTGTCGCCGCCCGCGGCGAGCTCGACCACCCGGCCGAGCGCCCCGTTGGTCGCGTAGAGGCGCGAGCCGTCGGGGCTCAGGGCCAGCGACCAGCGGAAGGCGGACGGGTCGCTCTCCCATCCCGAGCCCGGAAGCTCGAGGCACAGCGAGATCGGGCTGCCCATCATCAGGGCGTGGATGAAAGCGCCCTTCCTCGCGCGCGCGTAGACGGTGAACTGCCACTGGCCATCGGTCGAGCTCACGGTCGCCAGGCGCCGCCCGGTCATCGGCTCGGTCGGGTCGAACTTGTCGACGATCACGGTGGGGTCGAGAAACCCGCCCACGACGTTGTAGAAGCGAACGTCGTAGTCGTTGGCGGAGAGGTACTGGAGCAGGTACAGGCGCTCGCCGTCGTTGCTGATCCCGTCGAAGTCGAAAGACCCCGTGAGGTCGACCGCAACCGGACGCTGCGTGAATGAGGTGTCGACGACCAGGAGGTGCGGCTGGCCCGGCGTTTGCAGCACCAGCCAGCGTCCGTTCTGGGAGAGGCCGCCCGGCATTCCGTTGATGGCCACGCGCGGCACGTCATAAGGGCGGCTGACCGGGAGCGTGTGCAGGATGGCGCCGGAGCGCGGGTCGATGTCTTCGAGGACGCCCGCCCGCACCGCGTAGTAGTTGCTCCAATCAGCGGACGGCGTGCCCAGCGGCAGGACGCCAAGCGTTGCATGCGAGCTCGAGTCGAGGATGTCGACCACCGGGCCGCTGCCCGTCGACACGGCCTCGTAGATGCGGTAGCCGCCAGGGCCGGGACCCGCCTGCGGGGCGCGCCCGCACGCCGAGATCACGACCGCGGCCAGAAGGACGATCAGGACTCCGCGCATGCTCTTCACCTCGCCTCCCATACACCGCTCGCGGCTTTCGGGTTCGATCAGGCGAGGGAGGCGGCGAGGCCGAGCGCCTGCTGCCTGGTCAGGTCGCCCTCGAAACGGACGATGGTGCCGCCCTCATCGAGAATCAGGGTGTTCGTGGCCAGCCGCAAAGTCTCGAGCCGCGAGTCGCCGTTGGCGTCATCGAAGAAGAAGACGTGCGGCTGTCCGGAGATCCACCAGCCCTGGTGTCCGTCGATCGTCACCGGCTCGATCGTCGTTCCGGGCCCGACCGTCTTGCCGAAAAAGTTCTGGTTGACGCTGCCCCGCGCTTCGGTCACGAGCGCGCTCACGCCCGTCTCGCCGGAGACTGGTATGCCCGGGCGGGCCGCATAGACGAGGGTGACCTCGCCCTCGGACGGGCCGTCGGGCGGGTTCTGGAGGTAGACCTCGTCGGGCTGGCCGAGCGCGCCGGGTATCAGCACCTGCCACTTCACGGCCGAGCGCGCCGACGCCAGGGTGACTGGGCCGCCGAGCCCGAGCCGCGATCCCAGCGGCCCGGGAGGCAGTGGCGATGGCGTCGGAAGCGTCGTCGTCCGATTGATCGACGTGTGCAGGTTCACCCAGTCGGCGATCGCCGTGCGGGTGGGCGGGTAGGTGAGCAGGGCGGCCACGATGACGATCACGGCCACGGCCGCCAGCGCCCAGCGAGACCCGTACCACGGGCGGCGCGGCATCATGATACTTCGCCGCACCGCGGCCCGCAGGTCGGGCGTGGGCGGCCAGGCCAGGTCGGCGACCAGGCCGGTCAGCTGTGGCTCCAGGTCGAAGGGTTCAGCCATGCTCGACCCGCTCGCGCAGCCGGGCCAGCGCCCGCGAAAGCCGCGACTTGACCGTGCCCTCAGGGATTCCGAGCGCGGCGGCGGTCTCCTCTCCGCTCAGCTCCAGCAAGTAGCGGCTCGCGATCACCAGCCGGTCGCTCTCGTCCAGGGCGTTGACGAGGCCGATCAGGCGCCGCCGCTCGTCGGCCTCCACGGCCGCCGCCTCGGGGGATGGGGCCGCATCCCCCTGGCGGAAGCCTTCGGCCAGCCGAAGCTCGAGCCGCTGCCGGCGGCTTGCCGAACGCACCCGGTTGCGAGCCTCGTTGGCCACGATCCGGAGCAGCCAGGGCCTTGGTGAGGCCCCGGTCCGAAAGCTCCCGAGGCCCCGGTAGGCCTTGACGAAGGCCTCCTGCGCGGCGTCCTCGGCCTCGGCGGCCGATCCCGTGATGACGTAGGCGGTGCGGAAGGCGAGCTGCTGGTAGCGCTGCACGATCTCCTCATAGGCGTCGGTGCTGCCGCGCTGTGCGCGCGCGAACAGCTCGGCATCGTCCTCCGGCCGGCCCTCCATCGGATCGGTTCTATTACAACCGCCGCGGGTTCGGGGTTCCGCCCCCTTGCAACGCATCTCGGCGCGCACGTGTTAAGAGAGAGCAGATGGAGGGTGTAGAGCGCGTATTCGAGCGCATGGTGCACGAGCACCAGGACCGCTTGTTTGCGCTCGGGTTCGCCCTGACAGGCAACCGGCACGACGCCGAAGAGGTGGCGCAGGACACGCTGCTTCGCGCCTACCGGGCGCTCGTCACGTATTCGCCGGACCGGATTCGGCAGCTGAAGCAGAAGCCGTGGCTGCACCGGATCGCCGTGAACGTGGCTCGGAATCGGTATCGAGGGCTGCGGCCGCGGCTGGTCGAGCTCAACGGCAGCGAGCAGGACGCGGCGCCGGGCCCGGAGTCGCGCGCCATGCGCCGGGCGGAGCTCGACGACGTCGCCGCGAGCCTCGCCGCTCTGCCGCACCGCTACCGCGAAGCGGTGGTGCTGCGGTTTGTGGAGGACCTGCCATACGCCGACGTGGCTGAGGCTCTGGGCCAGCCGATCGGCACTGTGAAATCGAAGGTGCATCGGGCACTGAAAATCCTGAGAGGTGAGGACCATGACCGTGCTGACGACTGATCTCAAGAGGTTGGGCGGGCTCCGCGCGCCGGCCGGCTTCGCTGAGCGGGTGCTGCTGAAGGCCGGCGTCGGAGACATGTACGCGGTGTTCGACACCGTGTTGGGCTCGGTGCATGTGGCGTGGAACAGTCACGGCGTTTCAGCGGCGATGCGCGCGCGCTCGGACAGGGAGTTCGAAGAGTGGTTCGCGCGCGAGGTGGGCAGGCCCCTGACGCAGGCGACGCCTCCCGCCGACCTGGCGACCAGGCTCGCGAGCGAGCTGGGCGGAAAGCGTGGGCTTCGGTTCGACCTGCGCGGCCTTACGGAGTTCGAGCAGTCGGTGCTGCGCAAGGCTCGGGAGATTCCGCGGGGACAGGTCCGGCCGTACAGCTGGATCGCGCGCGAGATCGGGCATCCGGCCGCGGTGAGGGCGGTGGGCTCGGCGCTGGCCCACAACCCGATCCCGTACTTCATCCCGTGTCACCGTGTGGTGCGCGCGGACGGGGTGATCGGCAACTACTCGGGCGGCGGGCCGGAGGCCAAGCGCGACATCCTCTCGCTCGAGGGCGTGCGCCTGAAGAGGCTCGAGGAGCTGGCGCGCGCCGGCCTCAGGTACGAGGGCGTGCGGTCGACGAAGGCGTACTGCTATCCGACGTGCCACCACGCAAGGCGCGCGCTGGAGAAGAACGTGGTGTGGCTGCACGACGCGGCCGAGGCGAGAGCAGCGGGCTTCCGCCCGTGCAAGGTGTGCCGACCCGAGGCTGCCGCCTAGCTCAACGCGTAGATCGCGGGGAGCTCGCGATAGAGCCCCGCGTAGTCGAGGCCGTATCCGATCACGAAGCGATCGGGGATCGTGAATCCCTTGAAGTCGATCTTGACCTCGATCGCGCGCCGCGCGGGCCGGTCGAGGAGCGCGGCCAGCCGAAGCGAGGCCGGCTGCATGCGCCGGACGCTGCGGGTCACGGCGTCGGCCGTGCGGCCCGAGTCGACGATGTCCTCGACCATGAGCACGTGGCGGTCCTGGAGATTGCCCTCGACCATGCGCGCCAGCCGAAGCGGACGGCCCTGGCTCGACGTGCCCGACCCATAGCTCGCCGCGCGGACGAACTCGAGCTCGGCCGGAATGGTCAGGCTGCGCAGCAGGTCGGCCGCGAAAACGGTCGCGCCCTTGAGCACGACCACGAGCACCAGTGGGGTGTCGATGTCGGCGTAGACCGAGGAAATCTGCCTTCCGAGCTGATGCACCCGCCTGGCCACACGCGACGCGGCGATGAGCGGAGTGCCGGCTCCGCGCACCGTGGTGGTCTTGATGTTGCCCAGCGCTTGCTCGGCAGTCAGGACCTCGGCCATGCGCCTCTAGCTTAGGACCTCCAGGGGCGCGACGGAGGCTGCAATCGGCGACGAGCGCCTGTACTTTCTGTGGCCGCGGCTGAGGGCGCCATCGAAGTTGATCGCGCGGCCCTCGTGATACATCTCGGGTGTGTGACTTTGGTGAGGTGTGTGGCCGAATACCACGCGGCGACTATTGGTTGCCTCCAGCCAACGTTCGAGTCGCAGGGGCTGCTGCGCGAAGATGTTCTTGGCGCTGAGCACGTCCCAAAGCTCGGCCTCGCCTTCATCGATCAGCAGCTCGTGCACCCGGCGGTTGACAGTCGCGACCGGATCAGATAGGTCGTCTCGCGCGAGCCAACGCGCGTACCCGTCGTGCCCGCAGTGCTGCGCGAGCGTACGGTCGGCTAGCGTGATGAGCGCCGGGCGCGCATGGAGCCAGGCCTGGAGCGCTGCATCCTTGGCCAGCTCGTCGAGGTCATGGCGCTGGCCGCCGATCGAGATCCACCAACCGATGCGCTGCGGATCGCGAAGGGCCCAGATCATCGCGACCTCGTGATTCCCCAGGAGCACGGTGCTGTTGGGGCGGTCGCGCGCGTAGCGAAGCGCGCCAACGCCGAACATTCCGTAGTCGACCAGGTCGCCGACGAAGATCGTCCGCCACCGCTCGGCAGGGTAGGGCTTGAGAGCCTCGAAGAGGCGCTCGAGGTCGCCATGCACGTCGCCGACGATCAGGACAGGCAGATCGTCCGCGGCCAACTCTCCGATACCGCCCGTCTGACATCAAATGTCCGGAACATGCCGGCGGCCATGCTCCGATCGTACTGGGTAGAATTTGCCTTCGGTCGTTAGGGGCGTAGCTCAGTCTGGTCAGAGCATCGGTCTCCAAAACCGAGGGCCGAGGGTTCGAATCCTTCCGCCCCTGCCATTTGCAGATAAACATGGGCCGCTAGCTCAACTGGCAGAGCGCCGTGCTGATAACGCGGAGGTAGGTGGTTCGAGTCCACCGCGGCCCACCATTGCCCAAAATGACTATAATTCTGGTCATGAGTGAGACAATGCCACTTGCCGCTGTCAAGGCACATTTCTCCGAGTTAGCCGATCGAGTCGAGAAGCAGCAGGAGCGGATCGTAGTCACTCGTAATGGCCGGCCGGCCCTGGTCTTGATCAGTCCCGATGACCTCGAGAGTCTCGAGGAAACCCTTGCCATTCTGTCCGACAAGCGGCTCTTGGCGAAAGTTCGTAGGGGCTTGAAAGAGGCTGACGCTGGACAAGGGATCCCGATGGAGCGAGCCACGATAAGCCGTCGCCGGGGGTGACCTCAGACCGTTGGCGGATCGAGATAATGCCGTCTGCGAGACGCGACCTCAATCGACTCAAAGAAGCGGCGGCCTCGGCAGTATTGGAGGCGATTGACCATATCGCGGATGCGCCGCAGCGGATTGGCAAACCGCTGCGTCTCGAGCTCGAGGGACTCTGGAGTGCGAGACGCGGTCCCTACCGCGTGGTCTACCGAATTGACGAAGACCAGCGACTCGTCCAGATAATTACGGTCGATCACCGAGCGGATGTCTATCGTCGAGCCCGCCGAGCCTGATGGGGCAGTGCGCGTCTGAGGTAGGTTGCTCAAACTCCCACTACTCAATTGCGCAACTCAACCTACTAAGTTGCAAAGGCTTGCCGGTGCAGACGCAGTAACTACACGACGCCCTCGGCAGGTCAGCCCAGGAGTCGGCTGAACGGAGATGATGTAGTTAATGGCCGGGAAGCCGACGGGCGAAAGAACCAAGCGACGGGCGGACTGGGCCCTTCTCGTCAGTTATCACGAGGCAAGGCTGGCCGATCTTCTCGAACATGTCCGGGCGGGCTTTGTCCGGTACGACTCTGGTGAGATCGATGCGTTTGGGCTCGACGAGCTGATTCACCGCTACCAAATTGCAGCAAGGGAACTCTGGAAGTTCTGCTCCGTGTCTGGTGCACGCGTAGAGACCGCGCTTCGGACGCTCGAGTTGTGGCAGGAGCGAGGTGAAATGCCTGACTGGTGGCAGGCAGGCGAGCGAACGCGAAGGTGAAAAGACACACCGGCGCCCGGCCACAAGTCAGACCACAACGAGAGCGTCATTCCCGCCCTGGCATTTGGATCTCTGTGCAGGTTGAACTGATTGAAGGCCGGGGTGATCACTGTTGGCCGCGACCGGGGCGGATCTTTGCTGCAGCAGCGGATCATTCATTTGCCCAACTGGCAACTGCGATTGACGATGCATTCGCAAGGTGGGACCGGTCACATTTACATGAATTCGAGCTCGGCGACGGCACTCGCGTCGGAATGGCGGATACCGAGTCGGATGCCGACGAGTCTGTTGTCGACGAGTGCTTCCTGAAGCTCTCGCGTCTCAAGCCTGGAGAGCAGTTTGTCTATGTCTTCGACTTCGGTGACGATTGGACCCATCTATGCACGGCCGGCAGAGCGCCGATAAATCCGCTTGAATCTCTCGGCCTTGTTCCGGATAGACCCCTTCCGTACTTCGGTTGGGGTGCAATCCCTGACCAGTACGGCAGGGTTTGGAGTGCTGACGATGGTGAGGCTCAGCTACCCCCAGACCCCGAGCTCACAGACCTCCCACCGCTTCGATCAGGCTGGGGGCCTCGCCGTCGAGACACGGATTGAGAACCTTCGCCGCGCGTAAGTAGGGAAGTGTTAAAGAGCGATCAGTCCGCCTCTGAGCACGAGGTCCCGGTTCGCGTTATATGAGCTTCGGCCCACTTTCTTGACTCAGGGGAGCAGCCGCAACGTGGGAACATGCCTTGGCCTAACCACGGCGAAGTGCCGGTGATCCAACGTCGCAAGCTTGGCTTCGCCCAAACGTTCGACGATTGAGAGCACGGCCGCGTCGACAAAACCAAGTGGCAGATCGCGGTAGCGATCGACCAGCTCCTTGGACCGGGCGTAATCTACCATCCGCATCTCTTCTACTGCTAACCGTTTGTCCTGGATGTCCTCCAACAAGCTGAGAAAGGCCTCCACCTGAAGTCGGCGCCCCGACAGCCAATCGAGCTCGACGATGACGGGGGCTGGAATGACGATTGGCTCATTAGCGCCCTCGACCAAAGCCGAACACCTTTCATGGTCGGCGTCTGACCGATCCATGGCCGCAAAGAGCGGCCCAGTGTCGAGGATCAGCGCCAAGAATCAGGCTCGAAAGGCAGGTCGGAGGAGCGACGGGCCCAATCAGATCCAGATGCGCCCGAGTCGCCCGCGCCAACAAAATGGAAGCGTCGCTCTTGATGCGCACTCTTACGGTGCGAGCCTCTCGGCTTGAGGTGGGAGAGCGCCTCCGCGATCGCCTTCTTGGCGGGCATCCGGTAGTAGGCGCGCCGACCGCCGCGGGTCGACTCACCGACCTTCTCGACCAGCCCATAGGTGAGCAGAACCCGAAGGTTTGGCAGCCAGGTTCGGTGGCCGGCGCGGCGCTCTAGCTCATCGATGACCCAGGCACCCGCAAACTCGCCGCCATGCGGATCGACCTTGTCGGAAACGGCGATGGCCGCCTCGAGCACAGGAATCCAATCCGGTCGCTCGGCGATGAGATTCCCGACCGCCCGTTTAAAATCCGCCGTCATGATTTAGCATCATAAAGCATCTAGGAGGGTCTACCGCGGAACAGTTCGTTGGTAGGTTGCCTCGTATGCCTCATAGAAATTGATCAACCCCAACCTAGGCTTTGAGGGCCCGAAATTGAGTCCCAGAAAGGGTGTCGGACCGGAGATGATGTAGTTAGTGGCAGGGCCAGCATCGAACGAGAAAGTCAAGCGAAGGGCGGATTGGGCCCTGCTCGTCGCCTATCACGAGGCCAAGCTGTCCGATCTTCTCGAGCATGTCCGTGAAGGCTTTGATCGGTACGACGCCGGTGAAATCGACGCGTTTGCGCTCGACGACCTGATCCATCGCTACCAGCAGGCAGCGAAGGAACTCTGGAAGTTCTGTGCGGTGTCTGGTGGGCATGTGCAGACGGCGGTTGGGATGCTTCAACTGTGGCGGGAGCGAGGAGAAGAGCCAGACTGGTGGCAGAGCGCCGAGCGAACGCGGAGGTGAGGAAGCGTATTGGATCGCGGCCCCGAAGCGAGCCTCAACGAGAGTCTCGTTCGCGCTCCGGAAAGTGGATCTCCGTGCAGGTTGAGCTGGTCGAAGGCCGCGGCGAACACTGTTGGCCGCGACCGGGACGGATCTTTGCAGCGCTTGCCGGTCATTCATTCGCCCAGCTGGCAACTGCGATCGACGATGCATTTGCGAGGTGGGACCGGTCACATCTGCATGAATTCGAGTTTGGCGATGGAACTCGCATAGGAATCGCAGAGGCGGAGTGGGAAGACGAAGAACCTGTTCTCGACGAGCGCATCCTGAAGCTCTCTCGTCTCAAGCCTGGGGAGCAGTTCGTCTATGTCTTCGATTTCGGCGACGATTGGACCCATCTATGCACGGTGGGCAAATCCCCGATCAATCCAATTGAAACGCTAGGTCTAGTTCCCGTCAGGCCTCTTCCGTACTTTGGTTGGGGTGCAATCCCTGACCAATACGGCAGGGCATGGAGTTCTGATGATGGCGAGGGTCAGGCACCGCTAGACCCCGAACTCACAGACCTCCCATCACTTCGACCGGGCTGGGGACCTCGCGGTCAGAAATAGCACGCTAGGGCCGTCCTTGTCCTCACAAAACGTCAGAGTTCTATCGGCTGACCCACGAGCACCAGTCCCCGGTTCGCGTTATATGAGCTTCGGCCCACCACTGGAACCCAGTATGGAAGGTGCCCCGCTACCCTGCTAGGAACACCTTATGAGTGAATCGCCACCGAGCAGTGATCCGCGTGAAATGTTCAGGCATCTGCCCTTCCCCTTCCAAGATGGCCGGTTTCCACTTCAACTTGGCGCGGTTGTCCAAACGACCGTGGCCGACGGGAAAGAGCCCGCAAGGGAGGTCATCCACTCTGAAGACAACTCTTGGTTGGTTGGAGACGGCATCAACGATCCCAACCTTCCGGACGCCTGCACGGTGTTGCACTTGCATCACGTGCTGCGGGCGGATCCGACTTTGGAGGCCCTCGCTACTCTGCCGCTAAATCACATCGCGACACGAGCCGGGCCTGGACACCCTTGGACCATAGCCAAGAACAAATGGCTCGACGATCCTTAGACGGCAGCTCAGCCGGCGAGAACGACAATCATCGATTCCCGAGCCAATGCGACTTTGGACGGTGCAGCTCGGTAGTTCCAATTAGCCGCGCGCCGTTCAGCTGACGTCTGGTGAGCTGACCGGCTCACCCACGCCGATCGGTCGACCGACTATCGCCGAGTGTTTCGCGTGACGGAAACTACTGTCCACTCCAATTCATGGGGCTTTCCATAGCGCGAACCGAAGTCGTCAAGAAGCTACTGCCCATCACCAAACCTGGCTTTCTGCGCCCGGATCAGATCGATACTGAACGCGCCGCTTCGGATTCACTGAGCAGGAATCGGTCGCCAGCACGTGAGCTATCGTCCGCGGGATGGGAGTGATTTTCGACGTCGTTGCGGACGCAGGCGATGGCAAGGTGCGCTCGTTCGGAGCTCGAAGATCGAGGGTGGATGCCGAAGCGCATTTGGCCGAGGAAAGGAAGCGCTACGCCGGAAGCTCATGGCGAAACTTTCGGATCGAAGAGGTGGACACGACGGGACTGTTCGAGATCCCTCCTCGCCCCACGCCAAGGGAGCGCTACTCAGTTCGCGCCACATGGACGTCACCCGAAGGCAGTTGGACGAAGGTGGCTGTTGAGGTTCTAGACGGAGAGCGTTTGGTCGGACAGTACGATCGCAACTACGGGCTGCTTCGGACATTCGAGCCCTTCAGGCAGGGGGGACGCGATTACGCATTGATCTCGCCCAACTACACCGCAACTTCCGTCATGGACCTGGGGAGCGGCGAAATCGTCGCCGGCGAACAGCCATCGCCGGGAGGCTTCTGCCCAGTCGGTTTCTACGTTCCCGACTGGTGGGACATCCACCAGCGCGCCGAGAAGTACGGCACGCTCCCCGGTTCACGAGGCTGGACCCAGGACTACGAGTGGCCGAGTGGCGAGTTCGGCTTCGTCTGGGGTTGCGTGTGGGGCGATGACTCTTCCTGGAAGGTCCAATACCTCGACCTGTCGCGCGTAGAGAATGGCTCACTGACGCGTGAGGAGCGGTACGGCTACCTGGTCCTGGACACCGGTGAAGCCGAAAGCCAAGAAGTCTGGCGCGACGCCCGCGAGTTCATCCATCTATGGTCTTTTGATGGTGCGCGGCACGTCGAGTTCCGCACCCGCCAAACGTTCAACATCCAGACGGGTAAAGCCTTCGATCCCTTCGAGTAAGCCGGACCACCTCAGGGTAGTCGGATGGCCGAACCTATGAGCTCGAGTTGGTTCGCGTTACGGAAACCACGGCCCACCACCGCGTCTCGATGGTCGAAACCCGCGGCTGCCGGCGCTCGCGGGCTTGTGGCCATGCGATTTCACGCCGCTGCCGGCACCTGCGGACATGGCGTCCGGGCTGCGATTGGTTTCGGGATGTTGCACGCTAAGCTCGTGCGGAGGTGAAAAGACGCGGTACTGCACGGCCCATAGGCCGTCGCCCTGAGCAGCCTCCGCGCACGGAAGCCTGGATCTCGGTAAAAGTTGAGCTGGTCCAAGGCCGCGGGGAGCATCTTTGGCCGCGACCGGGTCGACTGTTTGCCGTCTCCGCTAATCACAAGTTTGGTCAGCTCGCCGCAGCCATTGACGATGCGTTTGCCCGGTGGGACCGGTCACATTTGCACGAGTTCGAGTTCAACGATGGCACGCGCATCGGAATTGCCGACCCCGATGACGATGCCCTTCTGGACGAGCAACGCCTCAACTTATCCCGCCTAAAGCCTGGTGATCAGTTCATCTACCTCTTCGACTTGGGCGATGACTGGGCCCACCTATGCACGGTTGGCAAAGCGTCGATCGATCCAAATGAGACTCTCGGGATCGTCCCCAGCGGGCCGCTTCCCTACTTCGGTTGGGGTGATATTCCAGACCAGTACGGAAGGGCGTGGTACGACAATGATGCTGCGCAGATGCCCGGCGATCCTGAACTGGGTGACCTACCGCCTCTCCGCCCTGGCTGGGGAGGTCGGGGCTAGGGAGCGCGAGATGCGGCGCCTTCCGCGTCACTTACCGAAATCGACGACGGCAAGCAACTTGTCGAGAACATCACGATCGACCACCCGGCTGACGACTATCGACGGGCTTGCCAAGGCTGATTCGGCTTCCTTCGATGTTCAACGCTTGGTTCGTCTGACGGAACTACGGCCCACACCAATTCGACGGGCTTTCCATAACGCGAACCGATCACCGGTACACCTCGCGACGGTGCCCGATCTTGATGACTAGCACCAGAACGTCGCGATCACGGACCTCGTATAGCACCCGGTAGCCGCTGACTCTGATTCGGTAATAGTCGGTGCTGCCGGCCAGCTTATTGCAGCCCGGTGGTCTTGGGCCAGATGCCAACGCTCGGATTGCGTTCCCAACTCGCGACCTGATTCGCGCTGGCACACGGAGCAGCTGTAAGCGCGCCGTGACGAGCAACCGGACCTCGTGGGTCCGGCTCTCAGCCACGCTTGGCTAGCTCGGCCTCAACGACGCTCCATGAGATGGGAGGCTGCTTGTTGGCAGGGTGGGCCAAGGGCTTCCGCGATGAGCCGCAGGTCGGCAGCGTCTTCGAGAGCCTCGAGAAGTTCTAGATCCTCAGCCGACACGATGGCGGCGATCTTCTTCCCACGCCGACCAAGGGTTATGCGCTCACGCCCATAAGCCGCACGGTTGACCAGGTCGGCTAGCTGCTCACGGGCTTCGCTTACGGGGATCATGTACGAATTGTACGCTTTGCCCCTACCGTACGGATAGGCCGAATGCAGCTATTAGCCCCGCCGGAAGGTGAGGTCCGCGCCAAAGGTCAAGTCGAAATTGAGCACGTCCCTCAGCTCAAACTGAAAGTCGAACGTCGCAACGAAAGTCGCGCTGATCGAGTGGACACCGGCTGGGCCAAACTCAATCGCAGTGACATCGACCGGATTGTGGCTGCCACAGAGATAGATCGAGCCATCTATGTAGCCGTCAGCTGGGTTGATGGGGAACTGAAAGGCGCGGTTAGCGAGTCCCGATAGGTCTTCTGCGGGGACTTCGATGAAGTCGAGCCTGATCTGTGTCGACACGACATACGGACCTTCTGCCCCAGCGTGCCACTCCGTCGTGTACTCGTCATCTGCCGAAAAGGGCTCGATTGGAACAGCGATTGACCACGTGCCCGCGCGAGGAGCAGGTACGTCTCGGGTAAAGAAGACGATCTCGCCTGGGCTGGGTCTGATGAGTTGCGACGGGAAGGTGATGGCCATCATCTGTTCCGATCGTAAGACTGTCTCTCAGATTTAAACGGCGACATACCAGGCCTGATAACACCCGGCATTTTGATGGGGCTCCAACGTTCATTAGTAGACCGCTCAAGGCCAACCACCGCGGAGGTACGTGGTTCGAGTCCACCGCGGCCCACAAACGGCTTGCCGTCCAGGTAATCCATGTAGCACTTTTCGCACGCGATAGACTCAGACAGATCGCTGTCTGCGTTAGTCAAGGAGGAAGTACCGTGCCGGAATTCATGGACGTTCACGAAGGAATGAACGGAATCACCCCCGAGCAGTTGGCCGAAGCCCATCAGGCGGACCTCGACATCCAAGGCGAAGAAGGGGTTAATTTCAAGCACGCTTGGGCCGACCCTAAGACCGGCAAGGTCTTCTGCTTGTCCGAGGCGCCGAATGCCGAAGCAGTCAAGCGGATCCACCAGCGAGCAGGACATCCGACCGATCAAGTATTCGAGGTGCCCGTCCAGGCATAGCTACCACTCGCTGCCGACATGTTGTGATGCACGGGTCCTGATAGCTCCGGCCTTAAGCCAGGGCATCGGTAATCTGTTCTGGCTGTCTCAACCGGTCTCGGCGAGTTCAACCGCGGAAGTAGCTGGTTGGAGTCCACAGCGGCTTGCGTGATCGGCCTAGCCGAGGCTGATCGCTCGCCCTATAGCCGTAGGCTGGTTCGCGTTATGGAAACTACGGTCCACCACAGACCGGGGTCAGAGCGGCGGTTCGATGGCGTGCAGCTCGAGAATCGTCAGATCGGCACTCTTGGGGGACGGAAACCCGACCGACGTCAAGACCTTCTCGAGCTCGTCACTTGACCAGCGGCTTCGCGCGTGCTCCTCGGAATCCCACACGCCCACGATGTAAAGGGCGCCATCTCCGACAGCGCAGTGATGGCGCAGCTCGCCGAAGGATGTCGCCCCTCCTCGGCTCATGATCAGCGCGTGTCCGCGGTCGTACGAGCGCGTCAACTCTTCGACGTCACCGTCAAATCGCGCAATCAGCAACGCAGACATTCCTGTCTCCTCGGCCAGTAACGGCCCGCCCAACGCGCCCGATAACAACCAGCCCCGCGCTGGGCTCAGGCCTACTCATCTTGCCTTCTTGCACAACGCTAAGGTCAGACGTACCGCGGAGGAACGTGGTTCAAGTCCACCGCGGCCCACCACTGAGTCGAGTTAGCTCAAGCCACCGCCCGTCTTGATGGACGTCCTGGCAACCCTCGAGATCCTATCGTTGCCGGAGGAGGAAGAACGAGTGGACGTCGTCGCGTGGCTGTTGGACTCCGACCCGGCGATCCGCTGGCAGGTGATGCGCGACCTTACTCATGCGTCGGAGGAGGACATCGCGGCCGAGCGAGCCCGCGTCGCCAGCGAAGGCTGGGGCGCACGGTTGCTCGCCCTCCAGCGCGAGGATGGCCAGTGGGATGGAGGCACACCCACCTTTACCTCGACTGCCTCGGCGCAGTGGTGGCAGTCACTGCCACCCGAGAGGAAAGGCACTTTGTTCCCCGAATGGACATCCACGGCCTGGAGTTTGATGCTGCTGCGAAACTTCGGTCTTGATCCTGTGAGCGGGGGAGCGCGCCGCGCCGTCCGCTTGGTCCGCGAGCACTGCCAATGGGAGCACGACGGTGAACCCTTCTTCGCAGGCGAGGTGGAGCCGTGCATCAACGGCAAGGTCGTCGCGATCGGGGCCTACTTCGGCGAGGACGTCCGGCGCATCGTGGACCGGCTCCTCGGCGAGCAGATGAGCGATGGCGGGTGGAACTGCGAGCAGGAGAATGGGTCGACGCGGGGCTCATTCCACACAACGATCGACGTACTCGATGGCATGCTGGAGTACGAACGAGCCGCGGGGGGCTTACCGGAGGTGAGCGCTGCCCGCCTCCGCGGCCACCACTACCTCCTCGAGCGGCGCATGCTGCGCAGGCTGTCGACTGGTGAGGTGATCGACCCTGCCTGGACGCGGTTCTCCTACCCCACCTACTGGCACTACGACGTTCTCCGAGGTCTCGACTACCTTCGCGCGGCCGGCGCCGTTCCGGACGAGCGGATAGCCGAGGCGATCGACCTGGTCGAGTCGAAGTGCGATGCCGACGGCCGCTGGCCCCTCGAGAATCCCCACCCCGGCCGGCTGCACTTCGCGATGGACGAGGGCGAGGGCAGACCGAGCCGGTGGAACACCCTCCGGGCTATGCGTGTGCTCAGGTGGTACGAGCAGACTCCACCCAGAACGGCCGTGACTGCCTGATCGGGCGGGAGCTGCAGGCAGTGGAGACAGGTGGTTCGAGACCACCGCGGCCCACCACCGATCAGAATGGCACCGGTGGCACGCGCCGCGCTAGCGCACCGGATACGGCGGGTCCTGGAGATCGGGTGTCTACCCACAGACTCGGACCAGGAGAGGGTGACGAAGGAAGTCTTCATGGTCATGAACCTGGGCGGCGCGCTCGCCGGCGTGCTCTGGGCTGTTATGTACGCGGCTCTTGGCAAGCCTGCAAGCGGCCTCATACCTCTTGTCCAAAGCGTCGTGGTCGCCGCCGTTCTTGCCAGGTTTGTCAAAACTAAAAGGCTCGGGCTTCTCCCTGTTCCGTTCCTGGGGTCCGGCATCCTCCTCCCACTCTTGCTCCAGCTGAGTCTCGGCGGTTATGTGCACGGGAGTGCGGTCGTCATGTGGGCATTTATGGCGCCGCTTTTCTCGTTGCTCATCAGACCCGCTCGAGAAACTGCAATTTGGCTCGCAGCCTTCGTCGCGGACCTCGTCCTGGCTGCCCTGCTCGACGCATCGGTCGCTCAGAACGTGCGGCCGCTTCCGAATATTGCGATCCTGACCCTCTTTGCCCTCAACATCGCCGGCATTGGACAGCTGACTTTTCTTGCCATCTCCTACTTTCGCGCGCAGCGTGACGCTGCCGAACGCCGCTCAGAGGCGTTGCTGCTGAACGTACTTCCTGAGGCGATCGCCGCCCGTCTCAAACGAGGCGAAGAGCCCATCGCGGACCACCACGACGACATCTCGGTTCTGTTTGCGGATCTTGCCGGTTTCACTGTTCGCTCCGCACATGAGACTCCTGTGGAGACAGTTGCGGTGCTCAATGAAGTCTTCTCCGTCTTCGACGGCTTGGTGCGTCGATACGGACTCGAGAAGATTCGGACGATCGGTGATTCCTACATGGTCGCGGCGGGCGTGCCGGTGGCACGACCTGACCATGCGCACGCAATCTGCGCAATGGCACTCGATCTGAGGCGCGAGGTGGCTCGTCTCAACGCGGATCACGATTGGGACCTCAGCTTCCGGATCGGGATCAACTCGGGCCCAGCCGTAGCGGGCATCGTCGGTCGGGAGAAATTCCACTACGACCTGTGGGGCGACACGGTCAACATCGCCAGCCGGATGGAGTCACATGGCCTTCCTGATCAGATCCAGGTCACCGAACTGGTTTATGAGCGCCTGCGAAACGACTTTGTATTCGAGCGGCGCGGTCTCGTCGACGTGAAAGGAAAGGGCCCGACGCTGACGTACTTACTGGTCGGTCGCACTGGCGAACATTCAGACACTGCTTCGTCGATGGCGCCGACGCCCGCTCGATCGATCGGTGCTCAGCGCGTTCAAGCCACATAACCCCTCGCCTTCCGCTCGACCTCCCACTCTCGGAAGCACAGCGCTTAAGGCGGGTGATCCGGAGACCACCCGCCCGCGGACCTCCTCTACCGGTTCAGGCCTGGCGCACAGGCCTGACCCAGGCCGGAGTTGGCTGGACCGGTCTCGGCACCCATGCCGCCATCCGCGATGGCGTCCTGGGAGATGGTGCCGCCCTCGAAGCTTGTGCCGCCCTGGAAGTGGTGGCTGAAGGCTCCGAAGGCGCCGTGTCCGGCGTCACACACGTTCAGGACCGCCGGCGGCGGGTTGTAGCCATCGTCCGACGCGGATGCGACCGCCCCGAACCCGATTGTGCCGACCGCCGCGACCAGGGTGCCGACGAAAAACTTACGCACGACCGTCCTCCTTCTGGAACAACGCGGCCACTGTCCGGCCGGGCGGTTATCCGCTTGCGAGACTTGATAAGGTCCCCACCCATGGAGGGCTTTCTCCTCACAGCCGACCAGCTGCGCGCACGCGACGGCGTCAAATGGAGAATGTACCCTTCCGACGTCATTCCGGCATTCGTCGCCGACATGGACTTCAAGGTCGCTCCGGCCGTCCAGGCCGCGATCACAACCCTGACCGAAACGCTGGATTACGGCTACGGCCAGCTCACCGACATCGTCCCGCTGTTCGAAGCCTTCTCCGAGCGGATGGATCGCCGTTACGGCTGGCGTCCCGAGCCGGCGCTTACTCAGATCAACACCGACGTGGTGCAGGGCCTGGTGGCCAACATCACGGCGTTTTCGGAGCCGGGCGATGGCCTGATCGCCCAGACACCGGTCTACCCGCCTTTCCTGAAGGGCATCGCGAACACCGGCCGAACACTGATTGAAAACGCCCTGGTTGACGACGGGACCCGGTTCGTGGTCGATCTCGCTGCGCTGGAGAAGGCCGCCGCGCAGGCTTCGATGATTCTGCTCTGCAATCCCCACAACCCGACCGGCCGCGTCTTCACGCGAGCTGAGCTCGAAGGCATTGGGACGATTGCCGCTGCGCACGACTTGACCATCGTCGCCGACGAGATCCACTCCGACCTCGTTTACCCGGGAGCCACGCATATTCCAATGGAGACGGTCGCGGGCGAGCGGACCGTCACGCTGACCTCCGCGACCAAGGGCTTCAACATCGCCGGCGTGCGCACCTCGATCGCGCATTTCGGAAGCGCGGCCCTGAAAGAGAGGTTCGACAGCAGGTTCCCCGAACACCTACTCGGCAGGCCCGGCCGCTTTGGGGTGGTCGCCACGATCGCGGCCTGGCGCGAAAGTGAGGAGTGGCTCGATGAGGTGATGCTCTACCTCGACGGCAACCGCCGGCGGGTCGCCGATTGGGCGGCTGAGGTCGAGCTCGGCCACCACGCGCCGGAAGCGACCTACCTCGCGTGGTTGGACTGCCGGGGCCTCGAGCTGCCGGACGGCGTGACGCCGTGCGCGCAGTTCCTGGACCGCGCCAACGTGGCGCTCAGCGACGGCGCCGAGTTCGGCACGCCCGGCCTGGGCCACGTTCGCCTCAATTTCGCGACGTCGGCCGACATTCTCGAGGAGATCCTGAGCCGGCTGGGGAGCGCGCTCCCCTAGCTCGCGCGTACCAGAAAGCCGAGCTGGTAGAGGCGCCTGGCCATGGCGACTGCGGTGTCGGTGAGGGCCGCGGTGTCGCTCGAGGTCAGGCCGAGCTCGCCGCTCAACTCGTCGGCCGCCTGCCTCAGCGAATGACCGCCGTCGAACTTCTGGAGCAGCTGGGCGGTGGTGACGTCGAGGCCGCCGCTGAAGGAGATGCCCTGCGTGAGGGTCAGCGTCGCCTGCTCCTGCTGCCAGATCCCGTCGATCGCACGCAGCACCTGCTCGAGGCGATGCTCCGGGACGAGCGCGAACTTCTCATCCAGCAGCTCGCTCTCGCTGCCCAGGGCCCGCAGAAAGTCCTCCGCCTCGAACACGCGCAGCAGCAGCCCGGCCGACGAACCACGTCCGGCGTGGAACGAGTCCGCACGCACCCAGTTGGCCGCTCCCGAGCGCCTGCGCATGACGACCGCGCCGAATGCGATCTGGTCGATGCCCTCGCGCCGGTAGTAATCGGTCCAGCGGTCCAGAGCGGCTCCGTACTTCTCGAGGCTCTCGAAGACGAGCGGCTGGTTCCACTTGCCGGCTTGCGTGAGTGGATCCTCCGTCAAGTAGTGGAGCAGCCAGACGTCGCACGGCACACCCTCAACCCAGTGTCGCAACGGTTCCGACCACTCCTGGCCGGAGTGCAGGGCCCAGCTGATCAGAACATGCCCGAAGCCGCCCTCTTCCAGGTGGGCCGGCATGTCACGCACGATCTGGCGGCACAGGCTGTCCACCGGCATGCCGCTGTCGCGATAGAGGAAATCCGAGTCCGGAGAGATCACGTATGGCGGGTTGGCGGTGATGACGTCGAACTTCTCGCCGGCCACCGGCTCGTACCAGCTGCCGAGACGCAGTTCCACGTTCTCGATCCCGTTCACGTCGGCGTTCATCTCGGCGAACTCGAGAGCGCGCGCGTTCACGTCGACCGCGACCACGCGCTCACAGTGTTTGGCCAGGAGCATCGCCTGGATGCCGCCGCCAGTGCCGAGGTCGAGTGCGCTGTGCACCGACTTGCGCACCGTGAGGTCGGCCAGCAGGATGGCGGGGCTCGTCACCCCGGTGACGATGTCCGCCCTATGCGCGTCCGGTTCGGCGTAGTACGCGCGATCGCAGGCGATGACGATGTCGCCGTGCGGGACGAGCCTGACTGTTGCCCGCAGCCCCGAGTCGGTCCGGTCGACCAGGCCGGCCGCCTCGAGCTCACCGAGCGATCCAGCGTCCAGGAGCTCCGCCTCGGCGGGCGGGACGGTCTGGCCGATCAGCATTAGCTTGATTAACATCTCGAGCGCCGAGCCGCCCGTGAGCCGGCGCTCGAAGACGATCCAGTCGCCGGGCTGGGCGGCCAGGTGCTGGTCGGTCTTGAGGATCGCCCGGATGTTGTCGCGGGTGTATCCCGCGTGGTCCAGGACCGCGCGGACGCGCTTCAGCGCCGCGTGGTCAGGGGTTCGCCTGCCTTTAACCATTTTGATGTTGCGTCTCGCTCAGGCCGGATTATCCTTTGCTCCGCGAGCCGTCATTCGGATGGTCACGGGGAGGCCACATGTCGGACGAACGGACCCGGGCAACCAGGCGCACCGTGCTGCGCAGCGGCTTGCTTGCGATCGGCGGACTGGCCGGGCTGGTCGGCATGGCGGGCCTTGCCGAACGGGTCAGATCCGGCCCCGCTCTCGCTGCCGCCGCGAACACCACACTAACGGTCTACGGCACCGGCTGGCGCCTGGCGGCGCCCGGATTGCGCCGCGGTGACCTGCCCAAGCGGGGCGACATCGTCTCGGTCACAGGCGCGCTTCGAACCGGGCCTGCGGAGGAGCCCATCGGGGATTTCTTCGCGACGGTCGTCCACCTCGACGGTGCCTTCGGGCACGGCCCGTATGCGTATGCCCAGCAAGAGACGCACACCTTTCGGCTGTCCGGCGGGACGATCCTCGGCATGGGCACCAACACTCCAGATGCCGAGAACGTGTTCGCGATCGTCGGCGGGACGGGTCGATTCAGTGGCGTGACAGGAACCTACGTCGGCAGGCAGAGCCCACTCGACGTCGGTGGGGACGGCACGGCCGAATTCACGTTCACCTTCAACTCGGGGAGATAAGCGATGGCCGTAGACATGTTCCTCAAGCTCGACGGGATCCCAGGCGAGTCGACCGACGCTGCGCACAAGGGCTCGATCGACATCGCATCGTTCAGCTGGGGAGAGTCCAACACCGTCTCTCACATCGGGGCGGCCAGCGGTGGCGCCGCGGGCAGGGTGTCCATGCAGGACTTCCACTTCACAGCCAAGGTCAGCGTCGCCACCCCCAAGCTGATGCTCAGCTGCGCCAACGGGTCGCACATCAAGACCGGGGTCTTCAGTGTCCGCAAGGCGGGGGTTGAGAGCAAGGAAAACGTCCCGTTTGACTTCCTGGTCTACAAGTTCCAGGGGGTGCTCATCACGTCGGTCCAGGAGGCCGGCGACACCAGTGACATACCGCTCGACTCGGTCAGCTTCGCCTTCCAGAAGCTCGACGTGATGTTCAAGCCGATTTCCCCCACCGGCGCGGTGGGCACGTCGACTGAGTTCGCCTGGGACCTGGCCGCGAACAAGAAGATCTAGTCCACGCCGTCCGCGAGCCCGATGGCGGAGTTTGCGAGCCTCCGGATGCGGCTCTAGGCCACCTGCCAGCGGCCCTCGCGGACTGCGACTCGGTGCCGGTATCCGACCATGTCGTCGAGGACGTTGCGATAGTCGAGGAGCGCCAGCCGCAGCAGCTCTGTCCCGCCGCGGCCCTCGTCCTGCGCCAGCCTCCGGCGTGCCTGCTTCGCACGGCGCGGCAGCGCATCGTAATCGGTCGGGTGGTGCCGATCGCGCAGCACCGTCATCACGAGCCCATCCGCCTCCCGCACGGCCTCCTGGGGCGTGTAAAGGAAGCGGGATTCGATGCGGTCCCACGACATCACGTACCGGGCGCGAGCCTGCTTGGTGAGCGGTATCAGCCGGGCCCGCCAGGCCCGAACGATCCCGATCAGTACGGCCAGGACCCAGAGCGCTATCAGTACGTCGACCAACAGACTTGTCGTGTCCATTCAGCGCACCTCCATCAAGTAGAAACGCATGGCCCGGGCCCAGGCACCTGTCGAGAAAATCCGCGATCTCGGTCTTCTCAAACGTTTACACGGTGATGAACCAGGTTCGACATCGGGACCGTCGTCAACGGGTCGAGCATCACCCTCTATCTCGGCGCCAAGCAGGTCGCCCACGTGACCGAGACGAGGTCGACCGGCGCGACGACGCCGCGGTTCGAGATGGACGGCAAGTCAGGGACCCTCCACATCATCTCGCTCCGCTACTACGCCCTGGCCTGATCGCCAGGAGCACGCTCAGCAGAATCGGGCCGGCGGCGAAGATCCAGAGCGCCGTGCCCAGGCCCAGACGCGCGGCCGCCAGGCCGATCAGCAGGGGGACGGGGGTCGCCGCGATCCGGAACACGTTTCCGATCGCGAGCTGGCCGCCGCTCTGCCCAGGAAGCGATTCGTACAGTCGGGCCTGCAGCACCGGATACCAGCCCGCGGTGAGCACGCTGAGCAGCGCCAGCGCCACGAGCTTCGGACCGGCGCCGGGCACGATGAGAAACAGCGGGTACGCGAGCAGAGCAGCCGCCGCGCTCGCTCGCACGTAGCCGAGGCCGGTGACGCGCTCGAGCAGGTGGACGGTCAGAAAGTCCCCGGCGAGGCCGGCCGCGACTCGGACGCCGACGACCAGGGCCCCCACCCAGACCGGCTCGCCGAGGACGTCGACGAAGTAGAGGGCCAGGTAGCCGGTGAGCACGTCGAGCATCAGGTCGGAGACCTCGAGCAGCAGCAGGTTGCGCAAAACCTCGCCGCGCGCCAGCGACCGGAGCGCTGCCCGCAGGGCCTGGCCGAGACTGGACGTCTCCGACGCCGTGGTGCTGCGGGTCGTCGGTGCAAGGCCTAGACCCGCGAGCGCGGCCGCACCGGCGACCGCCATCGCGGCATAGGCGCCGCGCCATCCCGCGCCGGCCAGGACCGCCGCGATCAGCAGCGCGGGACCGGCGAGCGCGCCGACGGATCCGGCCAGGTTCCAGCGCGCCATGTTCTGCGCGCGCCGCGAGCTGTCGGCGTCCATCAGGTCGGCCTGGGAAAGGGCGACGAACGCTCCGGACGCCGGGTGGAGAACCGCCAGGGCGGCCAGCAGGACCGCGAAGGCCGGCGCCAGCGAGACCACCACCAGCGAGGTGACGAACAGGACGCCTCCGGCGAAGACCAGCCACCGGCGCCGCGAGCCGTCGGCCAGCAGGCCGATGGGAATCTCGATGAGGTTGGCGGCCAGGGCGGGCGCCGAAAGGAGAAGTCCGACGGCCGCGTAGGACAAATGCAGATCGGAGCGAATCAGCGGAAGCGCTGAGTCCTGGACGCCGAAGACGAGCTCGTCGACGAGCTCGATAGCGAGCCAGACGACGAGCAGGTGCCGGAGGTGGGCGCGCCCGGCGCCGCGACGTCAAAGCATCGAGGGCTATCGTACGGCGCCGGGCCTTGGAGCTATGAGGCGATCTCCCTCCTCTGGTCGCTCGAGGTCTTTTGCTTCCCGGCCGGGCCGGCGTACTCCTCGATCAAGGTCCGGTACATCAGCAGGCCCTGGCGCATGCCTTCGGTGCCGCCCTTGCCCTCCCGGCCGGCTGCGAGCCGGCGGGCCTTCCGCATGTCCGCGGGGAGCCTCTCCTCCACGAGCGGATGCTCTCTCTCGCCGAGCAGGGCGATCAGAAGCGCATCGGCCTCCTTCACCGCATCCGCGGGCGCGTCCACGAAGTGGGCCTCGACTCGGTCCCACTGCGAGGCGTATCGATCACGAGATTCGGGCGTGAGCGGCTTCATCGCCGGCCTGCCCAACCTGCCCGAGCGGCTCGCCACCAGGACCGCGACCAAGATCACGGCCAGCACGATGACGCCCAGGACCACGACGGTCGTCGCATTCATGAATTCAGCACCTCCACCTAAGGACAACGCCCCGGCGCCAGGAATCAGCCAGTCGGACCGGCGGTTACTGGATTACGTGAGCTCATTCGCCGATTTCAACCGCAACCTGATCGCCGACCTGCGCCAGCACCATGGCCAGGCCACCTCCGGCCCTTTCATGGGCCGCCACGTCCTGATCCTGACCACCAAGGGCGCCAAATCGGGCCAGGTCCGTGAGAACCCGCTCGTCTACACGCGCGACGGCGACAAATACGTGATCGTCGCCTCGAAGGGCGGAGCGCCCACCAACCCGGCCTGGTTTCACAATCTGCGGACGCACTCGGAGGTGACCGTGGAGGTGGGGGACGAGAAGTTCAAGGCTCGGGCCCAGGTCGTCGACGATGACGACTACGAGCGCCTGTACCACCACCACGCGAGCATCAACCCCGGCTTCCACGAGTACCGCGCCAGGACGACGCGGAAGATCCCGGTCATCGTGCTGGAGCGGCTGAAGGTTTAGAGGCTGGGCGCCGTGCTGTGCGGCCAGGCGTCGTACAGGTTCGTGATTCGCGATGGCGTCTCCGCGGCGCCGCCGATGTCGTAGATGTACGTCGCGCCGGTCGGCGCCGGCAGCCCGCCGAAGCACGTGTCGCAGGCAGCCTCTCCGATGTACCAGACGAGGATGTTGTTCAGAAAGCGCACGGTCGATCGGCCGGGCGGTGAGGTGTTGGCGACGCTGTTGCCCTGCACGCTGTAGAAACCGACGCCGCCGATCGAGCTCGTTCCGGTGCGAAACGTGTAGGCGATCCAGCGACCGTCGGGCGATGAGCGCGGTCGTATCCAGTGCAGCGCAAGCATCGTCGACACGCCGCTCGATGGATCCCAGCGCTGCATCGAGCCGCTCGAGTCGCGGAAAAACAGCCGGCTTGGCACCGACGCCCAGACGCCCATCGTCATTCCGGAAGTCGAGAACGCGAGCGAGCCGTCTGAGGCGCGCCTCACCTGGTCGGGCGCCGTGGCCCCGGTGCCACCAGTGGCGAAGGTCTGCACCAGGGCGATGTAGAGGCCGTCGGGCGAGAAGCTCAGGAACGTGTCGTCCTCGTTCGGGTCTATGCCGCGACCGGGAACCGGTGGAAGCGTGGTCAGCACGTGGTCGCCGCTCGGGTTGACGAGATGCCAGGCGCCGGCAAGGTAGGTCACCGACCGGCCGTCTGGGCTGACCGAAAATTGCCCGGGCCCAAACGCTGATCCTGGCGTCGCCATCACCGTGGTTCCACCTCCAGCGAGGTCAGCCTTGGTGATCTGTCCCGAGGTGGTCACATACGCGACCTGCGAGCCGCTGACGAATCGAGGATTCAATGCGGCCGCGTCGAACGTGCACAAAGTCCGCGGATGGGAGATGTCCTGGATGTCGCGTACCACGACCGTCGGGCTGCCGGTGAGGGTTGCGATGAGCATGTTGTCGGCGGGCGGTACTGCCGCAGTGCAGTGAACGAGCGATCCGCCCGCGGCCGGAGCCGCGCTCGCCGACGGGCTGGGCGCCGACGAGGCGGCGCTGCTTGGCGACGCGGTGACGGCCGTCGCCGGCGCGCTCGGTGTGACGTGCACGGCTGTTGATGAGGTGCCGCACGCCGTGAGAAGGATCAGTCCGGCGACCAGCGCGCCCTTCATGCGTCACGCAACCTTAGCCTGCGCACCAGGGCCAGGCGAAGTCTCCGGCTACTCGCCCTCGCGCAGAAGCCCGGCCAGGTCGAGGCGGCGGTTGCCGAATCTCGTGTGACCCTCCGCATCGCGGGGCCATTCCTCGGGCGGACGGTCCCAGCACAGCTCGAGGCCGTTCTCCTCCGGGTCGCGGAGGTAGATCGCCTCGTGGGTGCCGTGATCGTTGAAGCCGTCGATCGGCCAGTCCGCGTCTCGCAGGCGCCTCAGCGCGTCGCCCAGCGTCGCCCGCGTCGGGTAGCGGATGGCCACGTGATAGAGGCCGGTCGTGCCAGGAGGCGGTGGCGTTCCGCCCTTCGACTCCCAGGTGTTGAAGCCGAGTGTGTGGTGGTAGCCGCCGGCGGCGATGAACAGGACGCCGTGGCCCTCCATGACCACGTCGAACCCGAGAATGCCGACGTAGAAGGCTTTGATCTTGGCGAGGTCCGACGCCTTGAGATGCACGTGGCCGATGTCGACTCCGGCGTCGATCGGCCGGGCCGGCCGCTCGACAGGCTTGATGCCCGCGTCGAGCCCGGGATTTCCTACGTACGAACCGCTGCCCTTCTCAGCGAGGCCTTTCATGTTCCTAGCCATGTTGATCTAACGGTACGGGCGCGGAAGAGATTCCAGCGTCGGGTCGTCCGCCGCCGCCGGCCACCCACAACATCCACGAGGCGGTCAAGCCCAACGCCGCGAACATCCCGGCGCCCTCGAGCTGGACCAGGTTGGTGGCCAGGCCCTGCTCCGACCCGATCTCCGCGAGCAAGCCCAGCATGGAGATCGCGATGGGCACCAGGACCAGGCGCACGATGCCGTCGGCAGGCTTCCAGCGGCCGAACGCCCACACCGTGCCGAAGACGAATACCTCGAAGAGGTAGTACGCCCAGACGGTCTTGGCCAGCATCGCGAAGCTCGCGGACGAAAGCGCCATGGCAGCGAAAAGCCGCGATCCGCTCAGGCCGCCCGGCCGCGCGGCCAGCCACAGGTTCGCGGCCACGCCCACGGCGGCGACCGCGGCGATGTCCCAGTGCTGGACCACCGCCTCCAGGCGGCTGCCATAGGTCAGGCTCCAGATCGAGCCGGCCCCCACCACCAGGCCACCGCGGTACGTGAACAGTGAGTGGATCACGTCGGACGTGTCGGCGAGCAGGAAGGGGAGGAGTCCCGCGGCGGCGGTCGCGGCGGTGGCCGCCATGAGCTTGAGCGCGGACGAAGGCCGCCGCTGCCAAGAAGCCAGGCTGAGCGGCACCCCGAGCAGCACGGCCGAGCTGCGGCTCAATACGGCGAGGCCGAACGCGACCCCGGCTCGCGCAGGCTGTTCGCGGTCGACGAGTCTGGCCGCCACCAGCAGCAGCCAGATCTCGATCGGCTGCTCGATGTGGCCGTAGCCGGCCACGGACTGCCAGGCCTGCGGGCTGAGGGTCATGACGGCGTAGGCGAACAGGCGCGGGTATCCGGTCAGGCGGGCGCCACGAATATGTTCGATCGCCGCCACCGCCTCGCGTGACATCAGCAACAGGAAGACGCTGAACACCGCGAGCGCCACGGCGCGCCGCGGAGTTGTCGAGTCGAGCCACCCGAACGCATTCACGAAGAGTCCGACCGCGGTCAGCGGCACGAGCGCGAGCGGGCCGTTGGCGTTGGGATAGGCGTTGTTGCCGGCGGCCGAGTACACGAGCAGCGGGTGGCCGGTCACCGCCAGCTTGGCCGAGGGCCAGAAGAAGATGTCGAGGTCGGTCGGCTGGATGGGCAGGAAGCCGACGCCGAACCAGAGCGCGACGTAAGGGACGACCCATGTGCTGGGCTTGAGCAGCAGGTCGGCCAGTTTCCGGCGGGCCATGAACGCTGAGGATTGTCGCCCCCAGGCTCATGGCCCCGCCTGCGCTACACAGCCGGGCCGGTGATCAGGGTGACGTTGGCGCTGTGCGTCGCGCCGGGCGTGACCCACGTGACCTTCACCTGGTCGCCGGGTTTGAACGACTGCAGCGCATTGCCGAGAGCCGACGACGAGTCGACGGTGGTGCTGTTGATCGCCGTGATGACCGAGTTCGGTGTGATGCCGGCGCGCTCCGCGGGGGAGCCCGCCTGGACCGTGCGGACCAGGGCGCCTGAGGTCACGCTCAGGCCGAGCTGGGCAGCGGTCGCGGGGTCGAGCGTCTCGACGGCCACGCCGAGGTGGCCGACCGGCCCGATCAGCACGCCGTTCCCTTCCTGCCCGGCCAGGATCTGGTTGGCGATCCGGACCGCGGTGCTGGAGGGGATGGCGTAGGCCACCGAGGAGGTCGTCGTGCGGAAGCTGGTGGCCTCGCCGGCGGTGATGATCCCGACCACCTGGCCGGCGGTGTTGGCGAGCGCGCCGCCCGAGTCGCCCGGGCTGATCTCTGCGTCGGACTGGATCATGCCGTTGAGGGTCTCCGAGCTGGAGCCGTTCTCGCTGGCGGTGATGGTCTGGTCGAGGGCTGTGATGTAGCCCTCGGTCACGCGGGGCGTGCCGCCGAGGCCGAGCGCGTTGCCGATGGCGAGCACGCTGTCACCGACTTTCAGGCCTGACGAATTGGCCAGCTTGACCGTGGGAAGCCCCGACACATTGTCGATGTGGATGACCGCGAGGTCGGCGGAGGGGTCGACCCCCACCACAGTGGCGGAGAAGGTGCCGCTGCGTCCCTGGATCGCCACCCGGATGCTGATCGAACCTTCGACGACGTGGTTGTTGGTGAGCACGTCGCCGGTCGAGTCGAGGATGAGGCCGGTCCCGGCCGCCTGCTCGGTGGCCGTCGCGGTCTCGAGGGTGGTGTTGATGTCCACCACCGCCGGCGTGACCTTGTCCGCGGCGGATGCCGCGCTCTTCGATCCGTTGCCCTGCGCTGGGCTGACGGTCTGAATCGGCGTCTGGGCAGTGGAATGGGTGTTGATGTAGTGGGCGAGGTTCCAGCCGATCCCGATGCCGCCGCCGGTGGCGAGCACGATCGCCGTGATGACCGCCGCGGCGAGGCCGCGACCGAAGTTGCCGTGCCGGACGGGAGGCGCCTGAACGGTCTCCGCCTGCGGGGGCGGGGCGAGCGTGAGCTGGGATTCGGGATTGGGGTCTTCGGGTCGGCCGGATTCCACTTCTGACATGCTCCCAGACTGCCCCCTCCGGCTGGGAGAAGTGTGAGGAGATCCTTAGAGTTTCCTCAGAACCCCACCACGCCGGGTGGGGACTCCTTTACCTCCCCACCGTGTGGGGAGGCTAGGAGGGGGGCGCTCAACACTGAATGAACCTCCAGGTCAGGATCATTCAGCCTCGACCAGATGGCCTCGACCACATCCTCGAAGCTCTCGTCGAGTTCCTGAACGGGCACGTGGAGCACGGTCCAGCCTCGAGCCTGAAGCCAGGCGTCACGACGCTGGTCGTACGCCTCGGTATGTGTGTCGCCGTCGACCTCGATTACGAGGCGCTTGCGTACGCAGGCAAAGTCGGCGAAATACGGTCCGATCGGATGCTGACGGCGGAACCGAGCTCCTAGCCGCCGCGCCCTCAGGCGGCTCCAGAGTCGCCATTCGGCATTCGACATGTTGTTGCGGAGCTTTCGAGCCAGGTCGATGTTCGGGGAAGGCATTGGCTGACGATGGCGCGCCTGACCAAGACTTCCAACCCAGCTTGTTAAGGAGTCTCTTCTCGGCGAGCGCCCCCCTCCTAGCCTCCCCACACGGTGGGGAGGTAAACGAGGTGCCTGCCCGAAACGTTCATCCCCGGTTGCTAAGGGTCTTCTCGTTTTGAGCGCCCCCCTCCTAGCCTCCCCACACGGTGGGGAGGTAAACGAGGTGCCTGGCCGAAACGTTCATCCCAGGTTGTTGAAGATCTTCTCGCAGTCTTAGCGCGCCGCCTGGATGCGGGCGGCTCCGCCTCCGCCGGTCAGGCGGGCGGCTATGACCACCGGGACGATGGTCACCAGGATCACGAATGACACCACGACGTTGACCTCCGGCAGCCGCTGCCCGGTCCGCAGCTGGGAGAAGATCCAGATCGGCAGCGTGTTCTGCGCGCCCGCCGTGAAGGTGGTGACGATGACCTCGTCGAACGAGAGCGCGAACGCCAGCATGCCGCCGGCCACGAGCGAGGTGGAGATGAGCGGCAGCGTGATGTCCCTGAAGGTTCGAAAGCCATTGGCGCCGAGGTCCATGGCGGCCTCGATCAGCGAGCCCTGCGTCCGCCGCAGGCGGGCGAGCACGTTGTTGTAGACGACGACGATGCAGAAGGTGGTGTGCCCGACGATGATCGTCCAGATCGAGAGGTCGAAGTTGTTGAAGTTGAAGAACGCACGCAGGGCGATGCCGGTGATGATGCCCGGCAGCGCCAGCGGCAGCACGAAAAGGAAGCTGATCGCGTCGCGCCCGAAGAACGACGTGCGCTGGATCGCGAAGGCGGCGGATGAGCCGAGCAGAAGGGCCAGGGCGGTGGCGGCCAGCGCGGTCCGGACCGAGAGCAGCAGTGCGGTGCGCACGTCGGGGTCGTCCCAGGTCCGCACGATCCACTTGGTGCTCAGCGCGGCGATCGGCCAGGTCTCGATGTTGGACTGGTTGAAGGCGTACAGGAAGATGACAAGGATCGGGATGAAGAGGAACAGCAGGATGAGCACAGCCCAGATCCGCAGCGCCATCCGGGTCCAGAATCCCTCCATCTAGAGAGCCTCGAACGCCCCGAGCCGCTTCGCGATCAGCAGGTACACGGCCATGATCACGACGGGCACCATCGCCAGCGCCGCGGCGAACGGGACGTTGTTCGCGATGCCGATGTTGCTGTACACGACGTTGCCGATGAACTGTGAATTTGCCCCGCCGACCAGGATCGGCGTGATGTAGTCCCCGAGCGTCAGCGAGAAAGTGAAGATCGACCCCGCGGCGAGGCCCGGCACCACCAGCGGCAGGACCACGTCGCGCACCGCCCGCCACCGCCGCGCGCCCAGGTCGGCGGCCGCCTCGAGCAGCGAATCGGGCACGCGCTCGAGGGCGGCGTACGTGGGGATGATCATGAACGGCAGCCAGATGTAGGAGAACACCAGCCACATCGCCACGTTCGTGTAGCCGATGTTGGCCGCCGGCAGCCCGATCGACTGGAGGCTCCAGTTGAGGAGGCCGCTGTGGTTGAGGATCAGGATCCAGGCGTACAGGCGGGCGAGATAGGAGGCCCACAAGGGCAGCAGCACGGCCGCGAACATCAAAGTCTGGACGCGCCGCGACGCCACCCGCGCCATGTAGTAGCCGAGCGGAAACGCGAGGACAATGTCGGTCACCGTCACCAGCGCGGCCAGGCCGACCGTCCGGCTGATGATCCGGAAGTAGGTCGGGTCCGAAAGGATGATCCTGAAGTTGTCGAGGTTCCAGACCTGGACGATCTGGGTCGTGAAGGTGTCGATCGTCCAGAACGCTGTGATCAGCAGCAGGACCAGCGACGCCAGGTAGACCAGCACCATCCAGCCCATCGGCGGGATCAACAGCAGCAGCGAGCGCAGCCACGGGCGGCGCCACATCAGCGCCTGGAGGCCGGACGCCCCGCCCTTGCGACGGGGCCGTCCGGCTGTCTTTACCGCCATAAGCGGCGGGCGATCATCCCTTGATGGTGGTCCAGGCCGCCTGCCACTCCGAGTAGGCCTTGCAGTTGTTGGTGCCGTCGCCGCAGGCCGCGATGGGCGTCTTCCAGAACTTGATGCTGTCGAAGTAGGAACCCGGGGCGTTGGCGTGGAACGCGGCGCACGTACCGGGCGAGAGGGCCTCCATCTGGGCGCACGCCAGGCTGTTGACCGGGGTCTCACCGTAGGAGAGCGCCTGCATGGCCTGCACCTTCGGAGTGCTGACCCACTTGTCCCAGAGATATGCGCAGTTGGGGTGGGGTGCCTTGGTCGCGAGCATCCACGTGTCCACCCAGCCCGTGGCCCCTTCAGTCGGGATGGTGTCGGCGACCGGCGCGCCGGCCGCCTTGAGGTCGCTGAGCATGATCGGCCAGGCCGCTCCGACCACGGCGTCGCCGCTCTTGAAGAGGCCTTCCTCGTCGGGGATGGCGGCCCAGTACTTCTTCACCAGGGGCTGCTGCGACTTGAGCAGGGCCACCGTGGCGTCGAACTGCGATTGGTTCAGCTCGTAGGGGTCCTTGATGCCCAGGCTTGGCTTGGTCTTGCTGAGGTAGAGCGCCGCGTCGGCGATCTGGATCGGGTTGTCGGGAATGGTGATCAGGCCCTTGTACTGCGGGTCGTAGATGACGCTCCAGCTGGTGGGCGCGATCGGGAACTTCTTGGTGCTGTAGAGCAGCGTGTTGGGACCCCACTGCAGCGAGATGCCGTAGTGGATGCCGTTGATGGTGTTGAACGCGGGTCCCTTGAACTGGGCCTGGAAGTTCGCCCAGTCGGGGATGAGGTCGGTGTTCATCGGCTTGACGTCGCCGCCGTAGATCAGGCGCAGGTCGGCGTCACCCGACGCCGAGACCATGTCCCACTGGCCGCCGCCGCCGTTGGCCATCAGGCTGACCATCTCGTCGGAGGAGCCGGCGTCCTTCTCGTTGATCTTGCAGCCGGTCTGGGCGGTGAACGGATCCGCCCACGACTTGTCGACGTAGCCGCCCCACGCGATAAGGTTGAGCGCGCCCTCGCCGGCGCCGATCGACGTCTGCGGCTTCATGTTCGCGGTCGGCGGCGGCGCGGTGGTCGACCCGGCCGTCGTCGTCGAGCCGCATGCGCTCACGGTTATGACGGCGATCGCGGCAGCGGTCGCGAACCGCAGCCAGCCTGCTTGTGTCTCAGTTCCTCTCATGACTCCTTCTCTCCCGTCTTCGCTCGGTCAAGGACGTAGGTGTGGTCGGCGGCCCACGCGAGGCTCACGCGCCGGCCCTCATAGCTCTGGGCATGGCCCGGGGCGTCCATATTCTGGCGCACCGCGACGACCAGCTCACCATGGTCGAGTCGGACCGTAAACCTCGTGGTCATACCGACATATATCACCTGCTCGACCCTGCCGGGCTCAACTTTCATATTCGAGTCGGCCCTCTCGCCGGCGTCGAGCAGCCGCAGCTTCTCGGGGCGGACGACAAATCGCACGCCGTCGCGCTCCAGCACGTTCGAGATGCCAATGAACCCGGCCACGAACTCGGTGGCGGGCCGCTCATACACTTCGACGGGCGGGCCGATCTGCTGGATCTGGCCGTTGGACATGACGGCCATCCGGTCGCTCATGGTCAGCGCCTCCTCCTGGTCGTGCGTGACGTAGACGAAGGTGATGCCGACCTCCTTCTGGATCCGCTTCAACTCGAGCTGCATCTCCTGGCGCAGCTTGAGGTCGAGCGCGCCGAGCGGTTCGTCGAGCAGCAGCACCTCGGGCTCGTTGATCACCGCGCGGGCGAGGGCCACCCGCTGGCGCTGGCCGCCCGACAGCTGGTTGGGCCGGCGCCCTTCCAGGCCGATGAGCCGGACCATCCGCAGCGCTCTCTGGACCCTTTCGCGGCGCTCCGTGTTGGGTACGCCCTTGACCCGGAGGCCGTACCCGATGTTCTCGCCGACCGTCATATGCGGGAAGAGCGCGTAGTCCTGGAAAACCGTGTTGGTCTCGCGAGCGTAGGGCGGGAGCGACGTCACGTCGCGGCCGCCGAGCTCGATGCGGCCGGCGTCCGCGCGCTCGAAGCCGGCGATCAGCCGAAGCAGCGTGGTCTTGCCCGAGCCGGACGGTCCGAGCAGCGTGAAAAACTCGCCCTCGCGAACCTCGAGGTCGACGCCATCGACCGCGATGACCGGGCCGTAGTTCTTGCGGATGCCCCGCAGGCGCAGGGCGGGAACCGCCGCCGAGGTCAATCCAGGGATGCCATCACGTGTTTGATCTGGGTGTACTCCTCGAGCGAGTAGATCGACATGTCCTTGCCGTAGCCGCTCTGCTTGTAGCCCCCGTGAGGCATCTCGTTGACCAGCGGGATGTGCGTGTTGATCCACACCGTGCCGAACTGCAGGCGGCGGGCCATGCGCAGGGCGCGGCCGACGTCACGCGTCCATACCGACGCGGCGAGCCCGTACTCGACCCCGTTGGCCCACGCGAGCGCCTGGTCCTCGTCGGTGAAGCGCTGAACGGTGACGACCGGGCCGAACACCTCTTTCTTGACGATCTCCGAGTCCGGGCCCTTGGGCAGCACGACGGTGGGCTGGTACCACGAGCCGGCTTTCTTGATCCGCGCGCCGCCCGTGAGCACCTCGGCGCCCTCCTTGCGGGCGCGGTCGACAAAGCCGCTGACGCGCTCGAGCTGCTCTTCGGAAACGAGCGGGCCCATCTCAGTGTCTTCGGCGAGCGGGTCGCCCACCTTGAGGCCGCTGATTGCCGGCACGAGGTCGGCCAGCAGCTTTTCCTCGATGTGCGGGCCGGCGATGACGCGCGTCGCCGCGGTGCAGTCCTGGCCGGCGTTGAAGAAGCCGCCGATCTTTATCCACTCGACGACCTTCTCCAGGTCGGCGTCGTCGAACACGACCACGGGCGCCTTGCCGCCGAGCTCGAGGTGCACGCGCTTGAGCGTCGACGCGGCGGCGCGGGCGACCTCCTTGCCGGTCATGACGTCGCCGGTGAGCGAGACCATGGCGACGCCCGCGTGGCGCACCAGGCCGGCCCCGACCGGCTCGCCGTCGCCGGTGATCACGTTGAGCACGCCCTCCGGCAGGATGTCCGCGGCGAGCTCAGCGAATCGCAGGGCAGTGAGCGGCGTCCATTCCGACGGCTTGAGGACGACCGTGTTGCCGGCGGCCAGCGCGGGACACAGCTTCCACGCCGCCATCATCAGCGGGTAGTTCCAGGGGGCGATCGACCCGACCACGCCCAGTGATTCGCGCCGGATGAAGCTCGTGAATCCCTTCATGTACTCGCCCGCGGCGCGGCCTTCCAGCGCGCGCGCTGCGCCCGCGAAGAAGCGGAAACAGTCCGCGATGGGCGGGATCTCCTCGGAGATCGTCGTCGCCAGCGGCTTGCCCACGTTCTCCGACTCGATGCGGGCCAGCTCCTCGCCATGCGCCTCGATGGCGTCGGCGATCTTGAGCAGCGCCTCACTGCGCTCGCGCGGCGTGCTGTCGAACCAGACCGCGTCATAGGCCTTGCGCGCTGCGGCGACCGCGCGGTTTACGTCCTCGGCAGTTCCCTTGGGCACGGTGGCGATCGGCTCACCGGTCGCCGGGTTCTTCACCTCCTGCACCTCGCCTCCGGTGCTGTCGACCCAGCGGCCGCCGATGAACAGCTGGTGGCGCTTCAGGGCGGTCTTCATTGGGGTTCTCCTTCTTTAGAGAGGAACGGCCGCGGCAACTTCGGCCAGGGCTGAGCCGAGCATGTCCAGCCCCTCGTCGAGCTGCTCGTCGGGAATGGTGAGCGGCATCAGCGTCCGAATCACGTTGTGGTGCACGCCGGAGCGCAGAAGGATCAGGCCGCGCTCGCGTGAAAGTGCGAGCACTCGCGCCGTCTCGGAGTCGGCAGGCTCTTTCGTCTTGCGGTCGCGCACCAGCTCCATGCCCGCCATCGCGCCCATGACGCGCACGTCGCCGACCAGGTCGTGCTCCGCCTGCCAGCTGCGCATCCGCTCCTCGACCACCGATCCGATGCGCGCCGCCCGCTCCGGCAGCCGCTCGTCGCGCATGACGTCGAGCACCGCGAGCCCGGCCGCGCACGCGATTGGATTCCCACCGTAGGTGCCGCCCAGGCCGCCGGGCGCTGGGGCGTCCATCACGTCGGCGCGACCGACCACGCCGGATAGAGGGAAGCCGGCGGCGAGGCTCTTGGCGACCGTGATCATGTCCGGCTCGACGCCGGAGTGCTCGATGGCGAAGAAGCGGCCGGTGCGGCCGAACCCGCTCTGAATCTCGTCGGCGATCAGGAGGATTCCGTGCTTCTCGGTGAGGGCGCGCAGGCCCTGAAGGAACTCGCGCGGGGCGGGCACGAAACCGCCCTCGCCGAGCACGGGCTCGATGATGATCGCGGCCACGCGCAGCGGCGAGACGTCGGACTCGAGCAGCTCCTCAAGCGACGCCAGCGCGCGCTCCGTGCTCCAGCCTCGGTACTCGTATGGGAACGGCGCCTGGTACACCTCGGCCGCGTATGGCCCGAAGTTCTGCTTGTAGGGCTGAACCGAGCCGGTGAGGCTGAGTGCTAGCAGGGTGCGGCCGTGGAAACCGCCGCGGAAGCTGATGACCGCCGGCCTACCGGTGTGCGCGCGGGCGATCTTGACCGCGTTCTCGACCGCCTCGGCGCCCGTGCTGAAGAAGATCGCCTTCTTCGGCCCATCGCCCGGGGCCAGCTCGCTCAGGCGCTGGGCCAGACGGAGGTAGGACTCGTACATCACGACCTGGAAAGACGTGTGCGTGACGCGCTCGAGCTGCTCCCCCACGGCCTTCATGACGCGGGGGTGGTTGTGGCCGACGTTCATGACGCCGATGCCTCCGACGAAGTCGATGTAGCGCCGGCCGTCGATATCCCATACCTCTGAGCCCTGCGCGTGGTTGACGACCAGGGGGTGGGCGGTGGTGATGCCGCGCGGAATGTAGCGCTCGCGAAGTGCTTTCAGCTCGTCCGTTCCTGCACCCGTCCCCAAGGCCTAGTCATTCTAAGATCCGGCTAACATCCGGCCAGGATGGACCCGACCGCCGCCGTCGAGCGCCTGTGGCCGGGGCGCGAGGCGCGTGTCACTGCTCTGTCCGGCGGCATCACCAACCACAACTTCAGGGTCGACGTCGACGGCGGGTCGTTCGTGCTGCGGATGGGCGGCGCTGACACGCACCTCCTGGGCATCGACCGCGGCGTGGAGCGAGACGCGAATGCCCGTGCGTCCGAGGTTGGTGTGGGGCCGGCGGTCGAGCGTTTTGTCGAGCCGGAGGGATGGCTCGTGACGCGCTTCATCGAGGGCCGGCCGATCGCGGTCGAGGAGATGCGCCGGCCGGAGACCATCCGCCGCGTGGCGCGGGCGCTGCTGCGCTTCCACGGCGCGGCGCCGATCGCGGGTCGGTTTGACGCTCACGCGGTGGTCGAGGAGTACCGGCGCGAGGCCGAGGAGCACGGCGTCGAGATACCGTCCGGCTACCCCGCGGCGCACGAGATGTCCTCGCAGATCCGCGCGGCCCGGGGTGAGCAGCCGCTCGTCCCATGCCACAACGACCTGCTGAACGCGAACTTCCTGGACGACGGCGAGATCCGGATCGTCGACTGGGAGTACGCCGGCATGGGCGACCGGTTTTTCGACCTGGCGAACCTATCGGTCAACCACGAGTTCGGGGTCGAGGAGGATCGGTGGCTGCTCGAGGCTTACTTCGGCGAGGCGACCGACGGTGCGTTGGGCGACCTGCGTCAGATGAAGTTCATGTCGGACTTCCGAGAGGCGATGTGGGGAGTCCTGCAGAGCGGCATCTCAGAGCTGGACTTCGACTTCAAGGGCTACGCCGAAAAACACTTCACCCGGATGGGTCTGTAACTCGCCTGAATCTCGCCTCCCCACGAAGTGGAGTTCGTCCAATCTCGCCTCCCCACGAAGTGGAGTTCGTCCAATCTCGCCTCCCCACGAAGTGGGGAGGGTAGGGTGGGGCTCGCCACCTAATTCCCTTAACAACCAACGTTGGCTTTGGTCGACGCGCGCCCGATGCTCGATGCGTGACGTCACTGACGACCAAGCGCGCCCGACAGCTCCGCAGCAACGCGACCAAGCACGAATGGATCATCTGGAGTCGGTTGCGCGGTCGACGGCTCGGCGTCCGCTTCCGTCGCCAGCATCCGATCGGCCCGTATTTCGCCGACTTCGCGTGCCTCTCTCACCATCTTGTCGTCGAAATCGACGGCGAATCGCATCTCGAGGCTTACGACCAGCACCGCGATGCCTGGCTCGCCGCACGAGGCTGGCGTGTATTTCATACGTCCGCACTCGACGTCGACGAGCACCTCGATGAGGTGATTGGGGCGATCTACGCGGCCATCCACCGGCACGGCGAAGACTCGGTGTATGAATCAGCTTGAGCGGTTCCTGACGTGCCCCTCCCTACCCTCCCCACTGCGTGGGGAGGCGAGACTGAGGTCAACCCCACTGGCGTGGGGAGGCGAGACTGAGGTCAAGCACTGCGTGGGGAGGCGAGACTGAGGTCAACCACTGCGTGGGGAGGCGAGACTGAGGTCAAGCACTGCGTGGGGAGGCGAGACTGAGGTCAAGCACTGCGTGGGGAGGCGAGACTGAGGTCAAGCACTGCGTGGGGAAGGCGAGACTGAGGTCAAGCACTGCGTGGGGAGGCGAGACTGAGGTCAGGCACTGCGTAGGAGGCGAGACTGAGGTCAAGCACTGCGTGGGTAGGCGAGACTGAGGTCAAGCACTGCGTGGAGAGGCGAGACTGAGGTCAAGCACTGCGTGGGGAGGCGAGACTGAGGTCAAGCACTGCGTGGGGAGGCGAGACTGAAGTCAGCTCCGGATTTTTTCGCCCCGAGGGTCGTACAGGGGGTCGGCGGAGATGCGACCTGGGACCCACTGGCCGAAGAGCTCGACCTCGACGGGTTCGTCTTTCTTGGCTCCCCTCGGTACGAAGGCGTACGCGATCGACCTGCCGACCGAGTAGCCGTACCCGCCGCTCGTCACCCGTCCCGCGATCTCGCCCCCGATCCGCACCGGCTCCGAGCCAAGGGCCACCGAGTGCGGCTCATCGAGCACCAGGCACGCCAGCCTCGTATTCGCGGGCGCATCGCGCTTCCTCACCAGCGCCTCGCGGCCGATGAAGTCGCCCTTGTCGAGCTTGACTGAGAACCCGAGTCCCGCCTGATAAGGGTCGACCTCGGGCCCGATGTCCGACCCCCAGACTCGGTAACCCTTCTCGAGTCGCAGGGAGTCGACCGCCTTGTATCCGCCGGCGACCAGGCCGTAAGGCTTCCCCGCCTCCCACAGCGTGTCCCACAGGCGCAGCCCGAACTCTGCTGGGCAGTACAGCTCCCAACCCAGCTCGCCGACGTACGTGACGCGCAAGGCCAGGCATGGCACCGACCCCACCGGTAGCTCGCGGGCGGTCATGTAGGGAAAGGCCGCGTTCGAGACGTCAACCGGCGTGAGCCGCTGCAGGATCTGGCGCGCTGACGGGCCCCACAGCCCGATGCATGCGAAGCCGGACGTCACGTCCTCGACCTCGACCATGCCGTCGGCGGGCGCATGCTCCTCAATCCACGACAGGTCGTGGCGGCCGAAGGCGGTGCCGGTGATGACGCGAAACCGCTGGTCCGCCAGGCGGGTAATTGTGAAGTCGCACTCGATGCCGCCGTCCTGGTTGAGCATCTGCGTGTAGGTCAGGCGGCCGACACCGCGCGCCACCTGGTTGTCGGTCAGCCGCTCGAGAAAGGCGGCGGCACCAGGTCCGCGCACATCGATCTTCGCGAACGACGTGAAGTCGAACAGGGCCGCGCTCTCGCGGCACGCCCGATGCTCGGCCTCGATGGCGGGCGACCAGAGGCGCCCCGCCCAGCCGCGCGGCCGCAGCGACGCGTCCCCGCGTGCCGCGTTCGGCTCGAACCAGTTCGCGCGCTCCCAGCCGGACTTCTCGCCGAACGCCGCGCCGAGCTCCTTCAGGCGTGGATACGCCGGCGACACGCGGAGCGGCCGGCCCGCGCTCCGCTCGTGGCCGGGGTACTTGACGTCGTAATAGGTCGAGTAGACCTCGCGCGTCCGCGCGAGCGTGTACTCGCGGCTGACGTAATGGCGGCCGAACCGGCGCGAGTCCATCTCCCACGCGTCGAGGTCGGGTCGCCCCTCCACGATCCATTCGGCGACCAGCCGGCCCATGCCGCCCGCGCCCGCCAGGCCGTGCGCGCAGAAGCCCGCCGCCACCCAGAATCCACGCACGTCCGACGGTCCGAGGATGAACTCCCCGTCGGGCGTGAACGCCTCGGGGCCGTTGACCAGCTTCACCACCTGCGCGTCATGCAGCGACGGCACCCGCTCGATGGCGTTACGCATCAACGGCTCGAATCGAGCCCAGTCCTCGTCGAGGAGCTTGCCGTTGAAGTCCGGCGGGATGCCGTCCATGCCCCACGGCTCGGGGTCGCGCTCGTAGCCGCCCATGACCAGGCCGCCCGACTCGGGCCGGAAGTAGACGAGCAGCGATGGGTCTCGCATGGTCGGCATGTCGAGGCGCAGGCCGGACGGCCTGGTGATGAGGTACTCGTGCGCCATCGGGATGATCGGCACGTTGACGCCCGCCAGCAGGCCGATCTCCGTGGCGAACATCCCACCGGCGTTGACGACGAGGTCGGTCTCGATCGGGCCGCGGTCGGTCACCACGGCGCGAACCGCACCACCGGCCACCTCGATGCCGGTCACGCGGGTCTCCTCGCAGATCTCCGCGCCTCGCCGCCGGGCGCCCTCGACGAGCGCGAACGTGAGCTGGCTGGGGTCGATGTAGCCGTCGGTTGGGAGGTACGCCGCGCCCCGCACGCCGTCGGTCGACATGGGCGGAAACAGGCGCTGCGCCTCAGCAGCCGAGATGAGCTCCAGCGGCAGGCCGAACGTCTTGGCCCAACCCGCCTGGCGCGCCAGCTCCTCCATGCGCTCCGGGCTCGAGGCCAGGCGCAGCGAGCCCACCTCGTGCCACCCCGTCTCGAGCCCGACTTCGGCCCCCAGGCTCCGGTAGAGGTCGACCGAGTTCATCATCATCCGGGTCAGGCTGAGCGAGCCGCGCAACTGGCCCACGAGTCCGGCCGAATGAAACGTCGAACCGCTCGTCACACGCGCGCGCTCGACCATCACGACGTCCGTCCAGCCGAGGCGTGCGAGCCAGTAGAGGATCGCGGCGCCGCCGACGCCGCCTCCGATCACGACCGCGCGGGCGTGAGATCTCAAAGAGGCTCGGGCCAAATGTAAGGGGGCCGGATGCCCGGCCCCCTCAAAAGGTCTAGGCCGCCGGCGCCTCGGCCGGCTTGACCGCCTGCGTTTCGGGCATCCCGCGCTGAGCCAAGAGGTAGTAGACCGCTCCCACGATCAGGATCACGCCCAGAGTGGCTTCGAAGATCGGGACATTGTTCAGCGGCCCCAGGCTCGGGATGTTGGGCAGCCCGCTCAGCGCCGGGTTGCTGGAGACGCGAGGCCACAAGAAGTTGAGCAACATGCTCACGCCCCACAGCAGGGCCAGGACGTTCACGATCGTGCCCCAGCTGCCAAGCTTGAAGGGCGTCGACTCCGTCGGCCAGCCGCGCAGGCGGGCGAAAAGGATCGCGAGATTCCCGAGGAAGTAGGAGAGGTAGATCATGCCCGTCGCCGCGATGGCGATGATGCCCGCACCCGCGTAGTAGAGGAGCGGGATGGCGGAAAGGACGCCGATCACGATGCACGTGCCGATGGGCGTGTGCAGGGTGGGGCTGACCTTGTTGTAGACGCGGCCGAGAGGCAGCTTGCCGTCGCGCGCCATTCCGAAAGCGAGGCGGATGGTCGCTGTCTGAATGGCCAGGCAGCAGACATAGATGGCGGCGAAGACGACGAACAGATAGAGGTTGGCAGCCCAGCCTGGAAGGTTGCTCGTGATGATGTCGACCGGCGGGGCGGCTTTACCGGCTCCGACCGCGGCAACGTACTTGTCGATGTCGCCAGGGATGGCGATCAGGGTCGAGAACAGGAAGATCGCGCCGATGACAAAGGCTCCGAGGATCGATGCCAGCACCGCCTTGGGCGCCTCGCGCCGCGGGTTTTTGGTCTCCTCGGCAAGCGTGCTCGCCGTGTCGAAACCGTAAATGACGAACAGCGACATGAACATCGCGGCGAAGAAGGTCCCGTAGAGGTTCGCCCCGCCCGCGGTCAGCACGCTCGTGTCGAAGAGCACGCTCGCGGACTGGTGATGATAGAAGAGCAGCAGGACCAGCGCGAAGACGACCATGCCCAGGATCTCAAACACCACGCCCGTGTTGTTGACGATGGCGACGAGGCGAACGCCGTAGATGTTCAGCAGGGTCGTGCTGATCAGCACAAGGGCTCCCACGATGACCTGGTCGGTCTGGTTGTTGGGTAAGGCCCAACTGAGGTTGTTGAGGAGCGGAATCAGGACGATGGGCACGGTGACGTCAACGGCGGTCACCGTGAGGATGCCGGCGAACAAATAGATCCAGCCCGTGAACCACGCGTAGTGCCGGTTTGACAGGTACTTGGTCCACTGGTAGACGGAGCCCGCCACGGGGAAGTGCGAGCTGACCTCGGCGAAGTTCAGGGCTACGAGCAGCTGGCCCAGGGCCACGATCGGCCAGCTCCAGATGAAGGCCGGCCCGCCGATCCCGATACCCAGCGCATACAGGGTGAAGATGCCGGTGGACGGCGATATGTACGAGAACGCGACGGCGAAGCTCGAGTAGACACCCAGCGCGCGTCGAAGCTCCTGCGGATGCCCGAACCTGGCTAGGTCCCTTACGTCGTGGTGTACCTGTTCCTCGGTGGTGCTCAAATTCGCCCCTCCTGGCCTTCACCCCGGCCGAAACATTGATTACAAAGTTGGGCGGAACCTATCACTCGGTGCGTATTCCGTCAACGCGCGCTGTTGGCGCGCCGCGTCATGGCCCAAGCAGGTAGCCCAGGCGGCGGGGCAGGTGCGCGACCGCGGAGGCGAGCGGGTTGGGCCGGACGCCCCTCTCCTCAGCCGTGTCGTAGGCGATGATCGCCCGCCGTACCGCCGCCGCCCCCCACGAGCGCAGCGGCTCGGGCGGGAAGAGGTGCCGCCTGGGATTGACCATCGGCAGCCTGACGAGGTCGGTGTCCGCGCCGGCGGCGAGGTCGGCCAGGACGCGACCGGCCAGGTGCGACGGGGCCACGCCGTTGCCGGTATAGCCGAGCGCGTAGTGGACATTGCCCGGCTCCAGCGTGCCGATGGTCGGCAGGTGCGTCGGCGAGACGTCGATCGGGCCGCCCCACGCGTCCTCGATCGGGACGTCCGACCAGCTCGGGAAGAACAGCCGGAAGCCCTCGGCGGCCTGCCTGACGGCGACCGCGTCATGGGTGAAGGAGTCGCCGATGGCGGCCGAAGCGCGGCCGCCGCCTCCGCCGAAGGCGATGCGCCCATCACGTGTCGAGCGGAAATAGCGCAGCGACTGACGCAGGTCGCTGATCAGGTCGCCGCCGGTCCAGCCGATCGCGGCCAGCCTCTCGGGAGCCGGCGCGGTGAGGACGATATAGCTGCTCCAGGCCGCGACCCGCCGCGAGACTGCGGGCCAGCCGACGCCCCACGCGTTGACCGCCAGGACGGCGTGTCGGGCGCGCACCGTCCCGCGCTCGGTGACGGCCGCCGGGCCGGATTCGAGTCGCAGCACCCTGGTGCCCTCGTGGATGCTCACGCCCAGGCCGAGCACCACGCGGCGCAGGCCGCGCGCGAGGATCGCCGGCTGGACCGACGCGCCATCTCGCATGAACGCGCCGGCGCGAAACGCTGGTGACGCGCACCGGGCCTGGACCTCATCGCGGGTCAGGGCGCGCATCTCCTCCGGCGCGCCGACCTCGGCCGCGGCCCGCACCATGTGCTCGCAGAGCAACTCGTGGCGCGGCCCGGTGGCCGCGAACACGTAGCCGGACTTCCTGAACCACGCGTCCACGGCGTGCTCGACGCAGAACTGTCCGATGGCGTCGATCGACGACGAGATCTCGCGGCAAGCTCGCACGGCCGCCTCCGGCCGGTACAGCTTGACCAGCCCGTCGAGCTCATCCCACCACCCGCTCGCGAACCCGCCGTTGCGGCCGCTGGGCCCGCCGCCGCATATGTCCTGCTCGAGCACCGTAACCCCAAGCTCGGGGTGCGCCTGCTTGAGATGAAAGGCGGTCCAGAGGCCGGTGAAGCCGCCGCCGACGATGACCACGTCCGCGGTGCCGTCCCTGGCGAGCGGCGGGCACGGAACGCCCGCTTCCGCGGCCAGGGCTTCCCGCAACCACCAGCTGCGCTGAGCCCCGGGAGTCAGCGCGTACCCGGTGAGCCCGAGATCGGTGATGACTACGCCCTGAGGTCGCGGGCCATCTCGGCGAAGTTGTCGACGTACCGCTGCACGTCGTCCGCCGAGTGCTGCACCGACAGAGTCCAGTTCTCCTCGGCTCCGGGCGCCATCAGGACGCCGCGGTTGCACTGGTAGAGCCAGCTCAGGTACGCGAGCGACTTGTCGATCTCGAGGTAGTCGCGGTAGTTGCGCACGCGATCCTTTGTGAAGGTGACGCTGCCGCGCGCGGCCAGCGTGGTGACGTGGAACGGCAGCGAGTGCTCGGCGATCACGGCCTCGAGGCCGCCCTGCAGTGTTTCGGCCAGCGCGTCGAACTGCGCGTAGGCGGCCGGAGTGAGGATCTCGTACAGCGCCGCCCGCGACGCGGCCATGGTCAGCGGGTTGCCGTTGAATGTCCCCATCTGGGCCACGCGCTTCTGCTCGATGACGGCCATCACGTCGGCTCGGCCGCCGACAGCGCCGCAGGGCAGCCCGCCGCCGATCGCCTTCGCGAGCGCGACGAGGTCGGGGACGACACCGAAGCGCTCGGTCACGCCACCCGCAGCGACGGTGGCGCCGGTCTTGACCTCATCGAAGATCAGCAACGCTCCGTTCTTGTGGGCCAGGTCGCGCAGCGCGGCGAGGTAGCCATCGTCGGGAAGGACGATGCCGACGTTCATCATCACCGGCTCGACGATCACCGCCGCCACCTCGCCTTTGTGGCGGGCGAACGCCTTCTCCATTGCGGGCAGGTCGTTGAACGGCACTACGGTGGTCAGTTCCACGGTGGACTTCGGGATCCCCTCGCTCTGCGGCACGGACGCGGGCGAGTCGGCCGGGCCCATGAGCTCAGGCGGCGGCTCGACCGAAACCATGAGCGCGTCGTGGTGGCCGTGATACGAGGCCTCCATCTTGATCAGGCGCTCGCGGCCCGTGAACCCGCGTGCGATGCGCACCGCGTCCAGCGTCGACTCGGTGCCGGAATTGGTGAAGCGCCACTGCGGCTGCTTGAACCTCCGCGACAGCTCGCGGGCGACGTCGACCCCGTCCTCCACAGGCTGCGCGAAATGTGAGCCGCGCGCGATCTGCTTGCTGACCGCCTCGACGATCTTCGGATGCGCGTGTCCGACGACCATCACGCCGAAGCCATTGTGAAAGTCGACGTACTCGTTGCCGTCGACGTCCCATACGCGGCTGCCCTTGCCGTGGTCGGCGAACACCGGCTGAGGCGCTGCGTCCTGGAACGATGACGGCACACCGCGGGGAAGCACCTCGCGAGCGGCATTCCACAGTTCGTGGGAGCGGGGCCGGGCGTTTCGGAAGCGCTCCTCTTCGCGCTTGATCAGCTCCGTGACGCGAACCTTCGAGACCTCTTGCGTGGTCCGTGTGGCCATTTAGTTCACCTTCAGTAGCGGGGGCCCCAACTTGACAGGGCTGGTCCCGGGATCTCTAATTGTCGCGATTTAACGATTCCTTCATTTGTACGTAGGGGGTGAACATGGCAGAGGCCGAGGCCGTAGCCGAGCTCGTCGCCGAGAAGCGAAAGCTCAAGAAATCCCTGTTCCGGTTCGACATGATCTTCTTCACGGTCTGCGCCATCGTGGCGCTTGACACCATCGGGCAGTCGTCGTCTTACGGCGCTCAGGCGATCTTCTGGTTGGTCGTCTCAGGCGCGACTTTCCTGATCCCTTATGGATTCATCACCGCCGAGCTGGGTGCCGCCTTCCCGACCGAGGGCGCGACGTATGACTGGGTCCGGCTCGCGTACGGCCACTTCGCCGGCGCGGTGGTCGGCGTCCTCTACTGGCTGAGCAACCCGATCTGGCTTGGCGGGACGCTGACCGCCACCACCATCGCCGCGCTCGACGCCCTCTGGGGGAGCAGCTTCACCGGTAACCAGGGCGCTGAGACGGTCATCGGCTTCCTCTTCATCTGGGGCGCCGTGATCATGAACATCCTGTCGCTGCGCTACATGAAATGGGTGCCCAACGTCGGCGGCATCCTGCGCATCGCGCTGCTGGCTTTCTTCGCCCTCCTGGTCGTCATCTCCGGCGCGTCACATGGGTTCCACGGCACGCTGGCCGGCTTCTTCCCGACGGACATGACCGTCCTGATCGGAGTCATCGGCGTGATCGTGTTCCAGTGGATCGGCTTCGAGCTCCAGACGAACGCCAGCGAGGAGATGGAGAACCCTCAGAAGGACGTCCCACGTGCGGTTTACGTGTCGGGGGTGATCTCATTCCTCGGTTACGCGATTCCGATCTTGGGCGTGATCCTGATCCTGTCCTCCAACCAGCTGAGCAACGTGTCCGGCTTCGTCGCCGCCTACCAGTTCGCGTCCAGCAGCGTGTTCGGCGGCGCGGCGCCTTTCTTCAACCACGTCGCCGCCCTCGCCATGGTGTTCGTGCTGCTGTCGAGCGGGACGACCTGGCTGATGGGCTCCGACCGGCTGATGGCGATCGGCGCTCTCGCGGGTTCGGGCCCGCAGCAGCTGGGCTACTTCTCGGCTCGGTTCGGCACCCCGATCGTGGTGAACGTCCTGTCAGGCGTCATCGCCACGCTCTTCATGTTCATCACGTTCTTCGTCACCGGCGGTGGCCTGCACGGCTACTTCGCCGCCGTCCTCGGGCTGGTGATCTCCACCACCACCTTCTCGTACATCCTGATCTTCCCCGCGCTGCTCACCCTGCGCAGCAAGTACCCCAACGTGGCGAGGCCGTTCGTCGTGCCCGGCGGGAATGCGGGGGCCTGGGTCTCGGTGATCCTCACCATGTTCTGGGTCGTGGCCGCCACCGTCTTCTCGCTCTGGCCCGGCCTGTTCACGTCGGCCTGGAGCGCCGACTACGCCGGCGTCAGCCGATCGACGTTCGAGGTTTACACGTTCATCACCGTCGCCATCCTGATCGCGATTGCTGTCGCCTTCTGGGCGGTCGGCCGTGGTCATGCGATTCACACCGGACCGGTCATGACCGCCGGTCAAGCCGCGCCGGCGCCGGCGCCCGGCATGTAACCCGGTCTTCAGACTTCGTAGACGAGGCGACCGCCAACCACGGTCGCCTCGACTTTTGTAGAGGCGATTTCGTCCGGGCGAGCCCGGCTCAAGTCGCGGTCGAGCACGGCAAGGTCGGCGAGCATGCCTTCACGGAGCTCGCCCTTCTCGATCTCCGCGTGCTCGGCATAGGCGGCGCCCGACGTCCAGGCGGCGACCCCATCGGCCAGGCTCAACGTCCTGGTGGCTTCGGCGAGGCTGGCAAAAGGATCGATCGGAACCACCGGCCAGTCAGACCCGAAGGCGAGCCGGCCACCTGACCGCAGGATCTCCTTCCAGGGCCAACCGCGGGCGGCGCGCTCCGGCCCCAGGTGGCGGCGCCACACCTCAGTCAGGTGCGGCGTCGCGTGCTGCGGCTGCATGCTCGCGATCACCCCGAGCTCGCCGAAGCGAGCGATGTCCCCCGCCGCGGGCACCTCGACGTGCTCGACTCGGTGCCGCCTTGCCGGGTCGAGGCCGGAGAACGCGTCGAGCGCATCCCCGATGGCGGCGTCGCCGATCGCGTGGACCTCGATCTGCCAGCCTCGACGGTCCGCGGCGCGAGCCGCCCGCGCCAGCTCCCCCGGCTCCCAGAGCGGAGCCCCGAACGCGCCCTCGTCATCGGCGGACATGCCCGCATAGGGCTCGTGCAGGGCCGCGGTCCGGGACTCGACGACGCCATCCGCGAACGCCTTGAGGATGCCGGTCGAAATCCAGCCGCCAGACTGACCTTGCGCGCGCGCGTCTTCATATATGTCCAGCCGCTTCTCCCATTCATGGGCTGACAGGCCGGGCGTCATGTCGAAGGCGAGGCGAATACGCAGCGTCAGCTCGCCGCCCTCTTCCAGCGTCTGGTAGAGGGGCAGCTGCTCCAGGCCACGGCCGGCTTCCTGGACGCTTGTCACTCCGCGTGATGCGGCGATCTTCATTCCCAACCGCAGCGCGTCGAGGTCGCGCGCCGCGGTCGTTGTCGGCAGGTGGCGCGCGAAGTCGTCCATGGCCCCTTCCTTGAGCACGCCGTTCGACTCGTGAGCCGAGAGGCCGGCCGTCGCCAGCGCGCGGCTGTTGACCCATGCGCAGTGCGTGTCGAAGGACTCCATGTAGGCGGGGCGGTCCGGTACGAGGCGGTCGAGGAGCTCGAGCGTGGGCATGCCGCCGGGAAATGCGGAGTAGAACCAACCCCGGCCCAATACCCACGGCCCGCTGTTGGCGGCCGCGTAATCGCGGATCCGGCGCTCCACCTCCGGCTGCGTCTCGGCGCCGAACAGGTCGAGGTCGCTCAACCCGCGCGAACCCATCAAGAAGTGGATGTGGGCGTCGTTGAAGGCGGGCAAGATGGTGCCGCCGTGCGCATCGATCACGCGCGCGTCCCTATTGATGTGGGCGCGTATCTCCGAGTCCGAACCGACCGCGGCAATGCGCTCGCCCGAAACCGCGATCGCTGTAGGCGCGGGCGCGCCGGGACGCCACACCACCCCGTTCAGGATCGCCAGCTCCACTAGTGATTGAATTGTGGCGATGACGCTCGATCAGGAATTAGCGCGCGCGTCGACGCTGCCGTCGTCCGTTTACCTCGACCCACAGATCCTGCACAGGGAGAAGGACCGCATCTTCTACCGGACCTGGCAGCTCGTCGCGCACATCAGCGAGCTCGCCCGCGTGGGCGACTTCAAGCCCACGACAATCCTCGACGAGCCGATCCTGCTCACACACTCGCAGGACGGCAAGCTGCGCGGCTTCTACAACGTGTGCCGCCACCGCGCGGCCCAGGTCGTCACCACGCGTGGCAACCGCAAGTCACTGCAGTGTGGCTATCACGGCTGGGTCTACGGGCTGGACGGCAAGCTGCAAACGGCGCGCGAGATGGAGGGCACCGAGAACTTCGACAAGGCGGACTTCGGCCTCGTGCCGGTCCGCGTCGACGCGCTTGGCCCCTTCGTGTTCGCCAACCTCGATCCCGACGCCGCCCCGCTCGCCGAGTGGATCGGGGTCGTGCCTGACGAGATCAAGGCGGCCGGCTACGACCTGGTCAACATGCGCTCGATCGAGCACCGCGATTACACCATTGAATGCAACTGGAAGGTCTACGTCGACAACTATCTCGAGGGCTACCACCTGCCCATCGCTCACCCAGGCCTGTTCAAGGAGCTCGAGTACGACAACTACCGGGTCGAGACGTTTCGCTACTACTCGAAGCAGCACGCGCCGATCCGCGAGCTGAAGCCGGGCGAGGTGCCGGGTCGCGACCGCCGTTACATCCGAATGCCGGGCGCCGAGGACAACGCCCTCTACTACTGGATCTTCCCGAACACCATGCTCAACATCTACCAGGACAACGTCAGCACCAACGTGATCCTCCCGCTGGGCGTCGACCGCACGCTGACCGTCTTCGAGTGGTTCTTCGCCGAGCCAGGCACGGGCGCGGGTTGGGAGTCAATGCAGCAGACGATCGCGTTCTCGGACGAGATCCAGCAGGAGGACATCGCGGTCTGTGAGCAGGTTCAGCGCGGCCTGCGCTCGCGCTCCTACGACCGGGGCCGCTTTTCAGCGCTTCGCGAGAACGGGGTCTACCACTTCCAGTCGCTCGTCACGGAGTTTCTGGACCGGGCCTAGCGTGAACGGCTGGGAAGAGGCCGCGGGCGGCCGCGCCCAGCCAGGCGCCGGTCAGCCCCAGCAGGAGTCCGACCAACAGGGTCAGCGTCACCGGAATGGTGGCCGCCCCGTTGAAGCCCATGATCGCCGCCAGGCTCAGCGAGGTGGCGCGGAGGCCGTACTGGACCTGCGCGTAGCCGAGCGGAACGGTCCACGCGATCAAGCCGCTCAGCGCGCCGGCCGGCGCCGCGCAGCGTGCCCGCGGCAGCAGCGCGCCCGCCGCCACGCCGACGGGAAAGACGAGCCACCACGCGCCGAGCAGGATGCCGAGAAGGCCGATCGCGGCGCCGGCGATCAGCACGGTCGCGAACCGCAAGGCCGCGCTCACGATTCCAGTCTCCAGGTCACGGCGCCCCGCGCCGCGGCCGCGTGGGCGGCGTCCAGCATCGGCGCGTACCGCCCGTCCCACCATGTCGTGACCCGGTTCGTGTACCAGTCCGACGCCGGGTTCTCGCTCTGGCCGCCGGGGTAGATGCCGTTGAATGAGCCGACTCCCCAGTCCACGACCATGCGCCAGCTCGGGCCGTGCGAGGAGGGAAAGTCCGGCGCCGCGAGCGGTGTGTTGGCGTCGCCCCGATCCGGTGCGGGGCCGTAGTTCAGGCCGGTGATCTGCGCCAGGTTTTCCAGCTCTCGCGTGTGGATGCGGCCCCAAGTCCACTGTGTGGGTTCGGCGCCGAGGCGTGTGCCCAGCAAAGCGACGGTGCTCTGGAACGCGGCCTTCATGACGTCCTGCGCGTTCTGCGCGGAGCCGACCAGTGTGAAGGCGGGGTTCGTCGGATCACGGAGCGACCACGCCTCGAGGTCCTGACCGAGCGCGTCGTTCAGCTCGGTGCGGTCGACCTTGACGTTGTGCGACCTCCACCAAGCGTCGAACGTCGCGCCAAGATACTCCTGCCAGAACGTCCACCACACGGACGCCGCGGACGAATTGATCTCCATCCGGTCGTCCCACTTGGCCAGGAGGTCGAAAGCGGCCTTCTCGTTGCCCGTGAGGTGCTCCGGCGCCAGCGCGTCGACCAGCAGGGGCACGATCTCAGAGGCGAGGTAGTCGCGCGTGTCAGTCTGCAGCGCCATCATGTCCGCCGCCGTGAACTTCTTGTCCTGCCCGAGAACGCGGTTGATCTCGTTCGCGCGGTAACCCGGGTCGAAGAAGTTCGATGCAGTTCCGATGTAGTACGGATAGTCGCCCGCGACCTGGCGCTGGTTGGCCGACCACACGACGCCGTTCGGCGGGTCGTAGATCTGGGGGATGTCGTCGTACGGGATGGTGCCGATGATGTCGTACTCACCGGTGCCGGGCATTGGCAACCACGGCTGGCCGGTGGCGACCTGCGGGTAGTAGCCAGCCGAGATCAGGCCGATGTTGCGCTGGTCGTCGGCGTAGACGAAGTTGTGGGTCGGCGAGTGCCAGCCGCGGAGCGCGTCCCTGAACTGTGTGAAGTTGGCGGCCTGGCCGATGTGCAGCAGCACGTCGAGGTCCTGCGACGGGATGTTGCCTGCCCACCAGACGGTGGTGGTGAGCCCGCGCTCGCTGATCACCGGTCCATGGACGCTGTACTTCACCGCAAGGTGCTGCGTGGCGGCGCCGAGCACCGGGATGTCGTAATTGGCGGTGCCGTACTTCTGCCATGCCCCATTCCAGAAGTACTGGCCCGCGCGGGCCGGGTCCTCTTTCTCCAGGTAGAAGAAGGTCTGCTGGTTCTGTGCGTCGGTGAGGCTCCACGAGATGTGCTGGTTGTGGCCGATCAGCACGACCGGCGTGCCCGGGATGCTCACCCCGCTCGTGTGATAACCCGGCGAGTCCTCCGTCAGCTGGAACCAGATCGCGGGCAGCGTCAGGTGGAGGTGAGGATCTCCGGCCATCAGGGCGCCGCCGCTCGCGGTCCGCGATCCGGCGACCGCCCAGTTGTTGCTCTCGCCGCCTTTGGCGATCAGACCTGCGGGGAGGGCGGCGAGCCGCTCATACAGTGCCGCCACCGAATCGGTTTGCGCGCTGGTCAGCATGGCCGTCGCTACGGGCAGGGCGGGAATCTCCGCCGGGCTGGCCTTTGGCGCGTAGGGCCCCGGCTCGTATGGCGACTGCTGGTTGGGCGGGAGAACCGGGAACCATTCGGCTGTGAGGTCGGGGCCGAGCGACTTCTCGAGGAGCGCCATGACCAGGGGCGTGTCGGTGAAGTTCAGGGTCTGGGTCATGTCGCCCTTGACGATCAGCGAGTCGATGGGCGTCCAGGACTCGGGCTTGTAGCCGAGCAGCGTGAACATGGCCGGCAGCTGGTGCTGGCTTTCCGCTTCGCCGATCCGGTCGTTCACGCCCTGCGCGTAGGCGAGCAGCGCGTCGCGCGAAGCCTGGCTTCCCGTCAGCTGCGACCACTCGAGCTGGGCCGTGCGCAGCAGCCCGAGCTGGAGCTCGAACCGGTCGCTTTCCAGCGCGGCCTTGCCGACGACCTCGGAGAGCCGGCCTTCGCCCTGGCGGCGGAGGAGGTCCATCTGGAACAGGCGGAACTTTGCGTGCACGTAGCCGACCGCGACGAACAGGTCGTGGTCGGTGGCCGCGATCACGTGGGCCGTGCCGTCGCGCTCGAGCACCACCCGGGCGGGCTGCATGAGACCTTTCAAGCGAAGCGTCTGGCCGCCGTACGACGACGCGTCCGCGGCCATCGTCCAGGCGCCGGTGACGGGGTTGAAGGCGGGGCCGAGGGCGGGCAGCGGGCCCGCGCCGAAGAAGGCGGCGTAGAGCAGGGCCGCCGAGACGAGCACGGCGGCGCCGAGGTTGACGAAGCGCAAGGCCCGGTTAGTGTGAAGGAATGCGGGAGGGTGGGCTCACCCTCCCGCTCCCGTCACTCGGCGGCGCCGAAGGCCTTGATCTCCTCCAGCTCCTTCTCAGTCAGCTCGCGGGGCTGCTGGCCGCTCTTCACCTTTTCCGACTCGACATGATGCTTGATGGTCGTCACGATCTCGGGATTGGCGAGCGTGGTGATGTCACCCGGGCTCGTGAAGTTCGAGATGCCGGCGATCACGCGTCGCATGATCTTGCCCGAGCGGGTCTTGGGCATGTCCGGCACGATCCAGACGTTCTTGGGCCGAGCGATCTTGCCGATCAGCCTGTCGATCGCAGCTGAGACCTTTTCTTCGATCTGCTTGCTCGGCTTATTCCCGGGTTTCAAGGCTATATACATCTCAACAGCCCGGCCTCGTATGTCGTCGATCACCGGCACCGCAGCGGCTTCGGCGACCTCCTCGACGGTCAGGGCGGCCGACTCGAGCTCCTTGGTGCCGAGTCGATGCCCCGCCACGTTGATGACGTCATCGACCCGTCCGAGGATTCGGAAGTAGCCGTCCTCCGCCTGCAGGGCCCCATCGCCGGCGAAGTAAGGCCAGTCGCGCCAGTCCTTGCTGCCCTTCTTCTTGTTGTATTTCGCGTAATAGGTCGACACGAACCTGTCGGGGTCCCCATAGATCGTTTGGAAGATGCCTGGCCAGGGGTTGCGGATGCAGATGTTGCCGGCCTTGCTGCTGCCCTTGGGCACCGGTTTGCCCTCTTCGTCGAGGATGACCGGGTAAATGCCAAGCACGCCCGGCCCGCAGCTCCCGGGCTTCATCGGCTGAAGGGCGGGCAGGGTGCTGCCTAAAAAGCCGCCATTCTCGGTCTGCCACCAGGTGTCCACGATCGCGGCCTCGTCCTTCCCAACCTCGTGGTAGTACCAGCGCCAGACTTCGGGTTCGATCGGCTCGCCGACCGTGGTCATGTGCTTGAAGTGGTAGTCGTACTTCTTAGGTTCGTTGGGGCCCAACTTCCGCAGCATGCGAATGGTGGTGGGGGCGGTGTGGAAGATGTTGACCCCCAGCCGCTCTGCGATACGCCACGGCCGGCCTGGGTCGGGAAATGTGGGAACGCCTTCGTACATGACGCTTGTCGCGGCCAGTGCGAGCGGACCGTAGACGATGTAGGAGTGACCGGTGATCCACCCGATGTCGGCGAAACACCAGTAGGTGTCCTCCGGGTGGATGTCCTGGTAGTACTTTGAGGTCCCGGCGACGTAAGCGAGGTAGCCGCCGGTGCTGTGCTGGCATCCCTTCGGCTTTGCTGTGGTTCCGCTCGTGTACATGAGAAAGAGCGGCGCTTCTGCCGGCATCGAGATCGGTTCCACGATGCTGCCCTTGTAGTCGGCCAGCACGTCGTTGATGATGAAGTCGCGGCCTTTCACCATCTCCGTCTTCGATGAGTACTTGCCTGGATAGCGCTGCCAGATGAGCACCTTGTCGACCTTCTGGCCCTGCTTCTGCGCTTCCTCGATCGCCTCCTCGGCCTTGACCTTGTGGTCGATCAGCTCGCCGTTGCGGTAGTAGCCGTCCATCGTGACCAGGATGTTGCTGCCCGAGTCGGCGATTCGGCCGCCGCACGCGGCGCCGCTGAAGCCACCGAACACCTCGGAGTGGATGATGCCCAGGCGGGCGCAGGCGAGCATCGAGACCGGCAGCTCAGTGACCATCGGCAGATGGAAGGTCACGCGGTCGCCGGCTTTGAGCCCGCCGAAGTCACGCAGCAGCGCCGCGAACTCGTTGACCCGCTTGTAGAGCTCTTGATAGGTGATGACCTGGGTCTGCTCAGCCTCTGGCTCGGGCACCCAGATGAAGGCTGCCTTGTTCCGGTACTTGGCGAGATGCCGGTCGACACAGTTGAAGGAGGCGTTGAGGCGCCCGCCGACGAACCACTTCCAGAACGGCGCGTTGCTGGTGTCGAGCGTGGTGTGCCAGTACTGGTCCCAGGTCAGGAGGTCGGCGTACTCCTTGAAGCATTCAGGGAAGTTCTTCTCCGCGAATCGATCAAGGATGGCTGGATCGCTGGCGTTGGCCTGGCCGATGAACTTCGGAGGCGGCGAGAAGTACTCCTCCTCGCGCCAGTGAACCGCGATCTCGGCCTCGGAGACCTGAACTTCACTCATGGTCCGACCTCCATCTGCACCGCGTCAAAGCTGCAAAAGCTCAGCTGTCATCGTAGTCATCTCACGATGACAGCTCCAAACCGAACGTCGTCGAATACGCGGTTACCCCGCTAGCTGACCTGTGCCCGCGACGCCATTGGTGCGGGCTCCGACCAGATGGCGCGACCAACGGGCAGGATCGGGGTGGCCCGCATGCTGTTGGCCACCACGGCGGCGGACCCGTACCAGGCCACGATCGCGGTCAGGATGCCGACGTAGCCGCCGAGCTGAATCGTGCCCTTGCTGGCGGTGAAGAAGCCGAGGAACAGGATGATCTCGGTTATCTCCAGGGTCAGAAAGACGAGAAAGACCGACATGTTGGTGCGGGTGCTCCAGAAGAGCATGTAGGTGTTGAAGATGGCGAAAGAGAGCAGGAACCAGCCCAGGTCGTTGCTGATGTCGCCCGCCGGCACCTTGCCCGCGAGTATCAGGACGAGAAAGGTGGCCAGTGACAACCAGAAGGCGCCGTATGTCGAGAACGCCGTCGCCCCGAACGTGTTCCCGGCCTTGAACTCCCACATCCCGGCCGCGAACTGCGCGACCCCGCCGTAGAAGAACGCCAGCCCGACCCATGTAAGGTCTGGGGCCAGCCCGGCGTTGTGCGTGCTCAAGACGAACGTCGTAAGAGCGAAGCCCCCAAGCCCAAGCGCCGCCGGGTTGGCGATCGCGGGCGCCGCCGCAGGTCTATCGACAGCCATGGCAGACCTCCTTCAATCGGCGGCGTTCAGGCCGCCTGAAGCCCCAAACGTGGCTACCATGCCACCGCGATTAAGAGATGTCAAATCCCGCCGACAAATCGACGCGCAGGATGTCCGAATTTCTAGCAACCCGGACAGCCTGAAAAGTCGTTAAGGGTATGGCGGCCTTTGGATGGTCCGTCTACTCTTAGGGCAGTCTCACGTAGGGGACAGGTAGGGAATTTTTGGGGGGGATGGCTTAGTGCAGCCCGGCATAGTCGCGCTCCGAAGAGCGATCACGGCGGCCTGGCAGGCGGACCTGCAGGCCGTGCGCCAAGACGCCTACTACGTGGAAAAGGGCAAGGAGGCGTGGGGCTTCATCCAGCGCTTCTACAACCTCGTGTCGGAGCTGCGCACGCCCATACAGCGCGCCTGGGGCCCGGGCGGCCTCGTCCACGTCGCCGACAGTCCCGACATCGGCGGCCCCGGTCCGCGCGTTTCCTTGACGCGCGTCAAGCTGCGCAACCACGGCAGCCTGGTCGCGGTTGAGGCGTCGACCCACAGCGAGGGGGAGGCGAAGCCCAACCCAGGCCTCGGCCTCGACCGGGAGATCGACGTCGCGACGATCGCGCCGTACGTCTACGTCCAGGAGCTGTATGGCTTGCTGGTGGCCTTCCTGCAGACGGCGCTCATCGTCGACCTGGAGCTGGGCGGATCGCGCTGGCTCTACGAGCAGGAGGCGGCCAACGCTTTCATCACCGACTCTCAATGGCCGGCCATCGCCGAGCTCTACCAGCGAGTGACCCGCGAGTACGCGGTGGAGGACAGCTTCGAGAAGGTGATCGAGGCGTTCGCCCCGGGCAGCTCCCAGAACGGCGAGACCGAGGTCAGCCTCACCCTGGAGCAGCTGCACCGCTGCAGGGACATGGACACTGAGATTGCCAACTTCGTCCAGGCGGTCAGGCTCGCCGTGGCGGCCGACGAGTCCGACGAGAGGGTGACCAGCGCTCAGGTCGAGCTAGAGCTGGGCCTGGACTCCGGCGCGCTGCAGAGGCTCGGCCGGCTGCTCCGTGCCGAGAGAGACGTCTGGCGGGAGGGCGACGCCGCCGACGACTTCTCGGCATGGAACTTTCTCCCGTCGTTCAACGTGCACTTCTTCCGGCGAATCTCGTCGATCGACGACTACCTGGCCATCGCCGCGACCGTCAACCCCATGCGCGACGGGGCCAACGGCGCCGCCAAGCCGCGCGACGAATCGGTCGGCACCGAGCGGTCGACAGCCCTGCCGGACGGCATCGTCACCTTCCTGATGACCGACGTCGTCGAGTCGACCCCGCTGTGGCTGAGGAGCCGCGCGCAGATGTACGTGGCCATGAAGCGCCATGACCAGCTGCTGTCGGCGGCGATCGAGGCCAACGGCGGCGTGGTCCTCAAGGAGCGCGGAGAGGGCGACAGCTTCTTTGCGGTCTTCCTCCGCGCGACCGACGCGCTGGCGGCGGCGGTCGACGGCCAGCGGTCCCTGCAGGCGGAACCCTGGCCGGACGACATCCCGATCCGCGTCCGGATGGCGATCCTGACCGGGGAGGCGGACGCCGACGACGGCGACTACCGCGCCCCGGCCGTCAACCGGTGCGCCAAGCTTCGCCGCCGGGCGGTGGGGCAGCAGATCCTGGTGTCCGAGACGACCTACTCGATCGTCGCCGACATCATGCACCAGGACCTGCAGCTGGTCAGCGTCGGCCACCGGCGCCTCGAGGGCCACGACCGCCCGGAGCAGGTCTACGTCCTGCAGCACCCCGAGGTCGTCCTGGAGGCAAGCGTCCCGGAAGACTGAATCGGGTATTTCGACGGTGCCCGGCGTCTCTTATCCTTAATCCGCCGCGGTTTGATGGGCCGGCTCCCGGGCCGGGGTGGTTCAAGGAGGGTGTGACTTTGGGTGTTTCCCGTTTCATCCGCGCGCTGATAGTCGCCGCGGCGGGGACGTTGGTGGCGAGCTCGGTCAGCGCCAGTAGCGGCACCGGCCCGATTCAGGTCGACGACTCGACGCTCAACGCGACCAGCGCCACGCTCGGTGGCGCTACTCCCCTCAACACGACGCAAACAATTCCGTACTGGTTTGGCCAGACCACCAATCCAAACAACGGCGTTACATACGGATACAACATGGTGGGCGCCAACCCCAACAGCTGCGCCGGCAGCGCGTGTTCAGCCACGGTTCAAGTTGACATCACGCCGGTCATCGTCAACATCGCCGGCAGGACCTACAGCCCGCTGGCCCCGGATTCGAGCGGCCAGACGGCGCTGAGCGCGACGCTGGCGTCGCCGCAGTTCGCGACGAACAACTACGGTTCAACCACGGCGGCGACCGTGCCGGGTCCTGCCATTCCCACACCCCCATTCGTCTCAGAGATCGAGGGACCGGGAGGCATCCTGTCTCAGGGCGACGCGGGCAGCTCGCTCCAGCTCGAGGACGCCACAATGCGGGCTCAGTTCAACCACACCGGATCCAGCCCCTACCACCTCATGCTGCACCCGAACGTCCTGCCGGCCGTGACCATCGATGTTCCAAGCAGCCAGGGTGTCCTGCTGCAGCGCAGTTCCACCGGTGTGGTCGTCGCTGACATCAACATCTCCTGGTGGGCGACCCGCATCCAGGATCTGATCACGAGCGCCGACCCGACGCACCTGCCCATATACCTGACCAACGACGTGTATCTGCACATCGGCCCGAACGTCCTCCACTGCTGCGTGATCGGATTCCACGGCGCGGCCCTCGTTCCAGGCCGCGGCGCTGGGTCCACGAACGGCAATGGCAGCCAGCCAATCCAGACCTACGCGTGGGCCTCGTGGGTGTCCCCCGGCTTCTACGCGCGCCCGGCAGTCATTGGTACCGGCCTGCGCGACTGGGCGCTCCAGGACATCCACCCGCTCAGCCACGAGATCAGCGAATGGGCTGACGACCCCTTCACCAACAACACGGTCCAGCCATGGGTGACGCCGACCGCCCCCCAGTACGGATGCACCGGACTGATGGAGACCGGCGACCCGGTGGTGGCAATCGGTTTCTCGATGGGCACCAACACGTTCGAGCAGGGACCGAACCCTAAGGGGAGCCAGAGCGCCGACGGGACCTACCACCCTGAGGACGAAGCCTTACTGCCGTGGTTCATGCGGACGGCCCCGAACACCACTTCCGAGCCGACGCAGTCACCGTCCACCAACGTCGGTCGCTACACCCTGATGGGCGACCTCAACCCGTTCCAGGGCTTCCGCGGGCCGGCCACCGGCTGCTGAAGCGCCGCAACTCGCACAATTAAGGGCCCGGGCATCGCGCCCGGGCCTCTTGTTTTTGGGAAGCAACGGAGGAAGCCCGCGGTTCCAATTAACTCGATGAATCGACTGATCGACCGGTACTCGGTGGTCTTCGTGGCGGTCGCGGCCACGATGTGGGCGACTGACGCCTACTTCCGCAACCAGCTCATCACCCACCTCAGCGCGACCGAGATCGTGGTCGCCGAGGACGCACTGGTCGCCCTGCTCCTGGCCGGCGTGCTCTACCGCAGCCGGGCCGAGCTGAAAAGGCTGACGCCGCGCGGCTGGCTGGCCGTCGGCATCATCGCCGCCGGCGCGCAGGCCCTGGCGACGATCCTCTTCACCCAGTCGTTTTCGTATCGCATCTTCGCCGAGACGTTCGTGCTGCAGCAGACCCAGCCGCTGATCGCGATCGCTCTGGCCTGGGTGGTGCTGGGCGAGCGCCGCCGGCCGTGGTTCTGGGCGACGGTGGGGGTAGCCCTCGTGGCCGTCTACATGGTCGTGTTCGCGCAGGACCCGACGCAGCCCATCTCGGCGCTCCAGCATGGGCGGGTCGAGGCGGGCCTTTTCGCGCTTGGCGCCGCCGCGCTGTGGGCCAGCGGCACCGTGCTCGGCCGGTTCGCGCTCGGTTCGATCTCGTTCTGGAGCATGACCGCGCTGCGGTTCACGCTGGCCCTGCCCGTGCTGGTCGCGATCGTCCTCGTCCAGGAGGGGACCGCCGGGTTCACCCACTACCGGCTCAGCGACTTCCTGCCCAACCTGCTCGCGATCGCTGTGGTGCCAGGCCTCCTCGCGCTGCTGCTCTACTACCGGGCGTTGTCCCGGACGCCGGCGTCCCTGGCCACGATCGCCGAGATGGCCTTCCCGGTGGCCGCTACCCTGATCGCCTCGGGGCCGCCGCCGTGGGGCTTCAGCCAGCCGATCTACCCCGCCCAGGTCGTGGGCACGGTGCTGCTTCTGGCGGTCATCGGGCTGCTGGGCTGGACCAAGGAGAAGGCCCCACCGGTGGTGCAGGCCGCGCAGCTCGAGTTCGTGGCAGACTGACCGGCCATGGCGGAGTACGGCGAGAGCGTTGAGACCACGGCCGGCGCAGACCGGGTCTGGAAGGTCTGGTCCGACACCTCGACCTGGGGCGAGTGGAACCCGAACGTCACCGCGATGGACATGCAGGGGCCGTTCCAGTCCGGCACCGCGGCCGTGATGAACACGCCGGCGGGGCAGCATCACAAGATGCGCCTGGTCGACGTCCAGCCGGGCCGCGGCTTCGCGCTGGAGACGAGCGTCGTCCCCGGCACGACGTTTCGGTTCAACTGCCTGATCGAGCCTGATGACGGGAAGACTCGGATCAGCCAGCACGTGGAGGTCAAGGGACCGCTCGGGCCGGTGCTCGGCTGGATGCTGGGGCCCCAGGTGTCGAAGGACTTCGGGCCGTTGCTCCGCAACCTGGCCAAGAAGGCGGAGTCGAGCTAGGAGAGTCGTTCCAGGGCGGTTCGAAGCGACTCTGCCTCGCCCGGACTGAGCACGCTGCCCAGGTTGCGGTCGAGGCTGCGCAGGAAAACCGCGTGGGCGCGCTTGTGCGCGGCCTTCCCCCTGGCCGTGATGTGAGCGAACGCCCCGCGGCGGTCGGTTGGGCATTCCTGTCGCTCGATGAGCCCAGCCTTGATCATCTGATCCAGGCGGCGCGACGCGCCGCTGTCCGTGATGCCGGCCACCTTGGCCAGCTCCTGGAAACGAAGCAGGCCGCCGGGCGCCCGGGAGAGGTGGTTGAGAATCTCAAACCACGCCAGCTGGACGCCGGCCCCAGGGAGCATGTCCTTCTCCAGGGCGGCGGTCATCACGTTGTGGGCGCGAGTGAGGCCTTCCCAGAGCTTGGCGGTGTCCGCCTCATTGGTCTTCGGCACTTTCTTGCTTGTGAATGGTATGGCCCTGCCCGGCCTGGCGACGACCTCCCCGCGAAGCGGGGAGGTCGCAAACGTCGGCTTTAGGCCAGGGCGGCCTCGGCTTCGACCGCCTGAATGACGATCTCGGCGTCCAGCTCGAGCTTGATGGTGTGGCCCGCCAGGGGGATGGCACCGGCGAGACCGTCCCAGTTGAGCCCGAAGTCCATCCGGTTCACCTGCCCCGCGGCGCTCACGCCGAGGCGCTCGCGGCCTCCGAACGGGTCAGGCAGCCGGCCCTCGATCGTGCCGATGAGCTCGACCGGCCGGGTGGTGTCCTTGATCGTCAGGTCGCCGCGGACGCGATAGTTCTCGTCGTCGATCTTCTCGATTTCGGTGACGGTGTAGGTCAGGTAGGGGTACTTCTCAGCGTCGAAGAAGTCGGCGGACTTGAGGTGCCCGTCGCGCTGGTCGTTCCGCGTGCTGAGGCTGGCGACCTCCACCTTGACGGTGCCGCGAGCCTTGGTCAGGTCGTCGTCAGGGCCCTCGAAGTCCCCGTCGAACTTCGCGAAGTGCCCATGCACCGTGGTCACGGCCAGGTGCTTCGCGGTGAACCCGATATTCGTATGAGCCGGATCGATTTCGTAGCGAACCATTGTTGGTCCCTCCTGAGAGTTGTTCATGATTGAGGCAACTTGCGTGCGCAAGCAACTATTCCGGGGGGGCCTGGGGCAGGGTTTGATGCCCAGCCGGTAAAGTTGGGCTCCCGTGATCGCGCAGGGCCCGTCGCCAGTCAAAGCCACTGTGCCGGCGGTGGACGCGGTCGTCGAGACCCGCGGCCTGACCAAGGTCTACGGGAAGGACATCGTCGCCGTCGACCGCCTCGACCTCACCGTCCGCCGCGGGGAGGTGTATGGCTTTCTCGGCCCGAACGGCGCGGGCAAGACGACCACCCTGCGGATGCTGCTCGGCCTGATCCGGCCAACGTCCGGAGTCGCGATCGTCGCCGGTGCGGCGCCGGGCACGCCGGAGTCCCTGGTCAAGGTGGGCGCGATCGTCGAGACCCCCGCCTTCTATCCCTACCTGTCCGGCTACGACAATCTGCATCTCCTGGCCATCTACTGCGGCGTTCCGGTTACCCGCGTGGCCAACGCGCTGGACGAGGTCGAGCTCACTCCCCGGGCGCGGCACAAGTTCTCCACTTACTCGATGGGCATGAAGCAGCGGCTCGGCATCGCGGCCGCGCTGATCAAGGAGCCTGAGCTGCTCATCCTGGACGAGCCCACCAACGGGCTGGACCCGCAGGGCATGGCCGACGTGCGCAACCTGATCATCGAGCTGGGCAAGGGCGATCGGACCGTGCTTGTGTCGAGTCACCTGCTCGGCGAGGTGGAGCTGATGTGCACCCGCATCGGCGTGATCCGCAAGGGCAAGCTCGTGGCCGAAGGCACGATCGACGAGCTCCGCGGAGACGCGACCCTCAAGGTGCGCGCGACACCGGCGGACAAGGCGCGCGAAGTGCTCGAGAGGGACGCCGGCGCAGGCAACGTGCGCGTGCTGGACGACGGGTCCTTCGGTATCAAGGTCGACCTGGACCGGACGGCGGAGATCAACCAGCACCTCGTGATGGCCGGCGTTGGCGTCACGGAGCTTCGCGCCGACGAGAGATCACTGACCGACGTCTTCATGGAGCTCACCGGCACGGAGGGCGGCCTCTGATGCTGGCGGCGTTCCGCGGCGAGATGTTCAAGGTGTTGCGCAGGCCGGCGGTGTGGGTGTGCATCGTGGCCCTCATCTCGCTGGCCGTCACGTTCAGCTATGTGCTGTTGGGGCTGGTCTACTCGCATCCGCCCAAGGGGAGCTCCCAGGGTCTCCCGCCGGGTACGACGCTGTCGATCTTCCTGGTGACCCTCTACCCGATCAACTTCATCAAGGAGACGCTCACCACATGGGCCAACCTGGGCGGAGTCTTCGCCCTGATCATCGGCGTGCTCGTTCAGGGCAGCGAGTTCGGCTGGGGCACCGTGAAGACGCTCTTCACGCAGCGCTCCGGACGGCTGACGATGCTGGCCGGCAAGCTCGTGGCCCTCGCTGTCATGGTGATGCTCATGGTGGTCGGCCTCTTCGCCGCCACCGCGGCCGCGAGCGTCGTTGTCGCGGTGCTGGAAGGCGCGGACACCACGTTTCCGCCGGCCGACGTGATCGCCAAAGGGCTCGGCGCGTGCTTTCTCATCTATGGCTTCTGGGCCCTGCTCGGCCTGGCCCTGGCCACCCTGTTTCGCCAGTCCGCCATGGCGATCGGGCTTGGGCTCGCCTATGCCCTTGTGTTCGAGAACCTGGTGTTCGGGCTCCTGTCCCTGATCGGCGGCAACACGATCAACCAGATCCACCAGTGGTTTCCAATTGCCAACACCGGCTACCTGATCGACTCGTTCGGAACGGTGAGGATCCGCGCGCTCAACACCAGCGTCAGCCCGTTTGCCGACGCTACGCACGCCGTGACTATCTTGCTCATCTACGTCGCCGCGTTCATCGTCGTCAGCGCGGTGGTGCTGCGGCGGCGGGACGTGACGAGCTGACGCTCACCCTTGCCGCGTAGGCACGGTTCGCTCGCCGGGCGCTGACCACGATTCCGATCACCATCACCACCACGTAAGCCGCAAGCCCGAACGCCAGCGCGATTGGCCCGCCCTTGCCCGCGCCGATCGCGGCGCCCAGCGGACCCCAGTCCACAGTGGCGGCCGCATTGAGCCACGCGATGAGGCCGGTGATGAACGCGGCGCACACGAGCGTCCAGCGCTTTTCGGCCCTTGACATCTGGGACAGGTCGAAGCGCCTCTGGCGCAGCGAGACCGGAACGCGCGCGAGCCGGGTCAGAAGGACGATCCAGACCATGAGCATCACGATCCCGATCGCCAGCGCGATCCAGGGGAAGATGGTCTTGTCTATCGGGGACAGGTCGAATGAGCCCGCCCAGGCGGCCATCGGGAAAAACCAGATGACGCTGCTCAGGGCGGCGAAGCCGGTGCGGCCGTAGCGCTCGACGAGGGAGTTCACCATCGGCCGTACTTTCTCACGAGGTACTGCTCAAAAGTGATCTTTCCGTCTTTGTGATCGGGGCAGAGCAGGTGGCCGCCCGCCCACTGCCGGCTGAATTTGAATGGCAGCGGCAGGTTGACCAGGCGCTTGTTGAGCCTTCTTGCCTTGAGCCAGGTCAGGGCAAGAGCCTCGAACGTCAAGATCTCGGGGCCTCCGAAGTCGGTCAGCATCCCGGCGGGCTCACCCGTGACCACCTCGGTGAGCCGCGCCGCGACATCGCGGGGGTCGACCGACTGGAACTTCCACTCGAACGGGATCGCGGCCAGGCGGGGGAGCCGGGAAAGTGCGCCGAGGAAGGTCTCCATGAGCGTGTGGAACTGCGTCGCTCGGAGGATCGACCACGGCACGATGCCCTCGCGGACGATCTTCTCCGCCGCCAGCTTTCGCTTGTAATACGGGAAGGCGACGCCTTCCATGCCGACGATCGAGATGTACACGAGATGCTTGACGTGCGCCCGTTTGGCCGCCTCGAGCAGGCGCCGCGTTCCGTTCACGTCGGTGGCGCGAAGGCGCCAGGGCTGGGCGGCGGCGGTCCCGGCGTGGACGATGGCGTCCATGTCGGCGACGGCGCGATCGAGTCCGGCGCCGGTCGCGAGATCGCCCTGCACCCAATCGCCGCCGGTGCCCGCCTTGCGACTCAGCACGCGGGCGCGGTGGCCGGAGCTGCGCAGGTCGATCACGACCTCGCGGCCGAGTGCGCCCGTGCCGCCGGTGACGAGGACGTTCATCGAGCGCTTAATTCTCGTGGAGCGATTGGCTGATTGGTCAATCGGGTAGACTGACTCCATCGGCCGGCAGTCGCCGGCCCGCTCGCTCGGGTCCTCTCTCGCCGTCACGGTAACGGTGTCCTGATCGTCGCGCCATATTTCGAACCTGGAGAGGATCAGGAGCATTACGTGTCATCTTTCGCTGACGCGGGCGCAGGCCCGCATACTCTGGCGGCATTGGCCGCCCTCGGCATCACCGAGCCGGTCTCAGTGCAGGCCGAAGCCATCCCCGCCCTGATGGACGGGCGCGACGTGGTTATCGAAGCGCCGACCGGGTCGGGCAAGACGCTCGCGTTTCTCATCCCGATGATCGAGCACATGCGCGGCCACGCCGCCGGGCCGCGGGCGCTGATCGTCACGCCGACCCGCGAGCTGGCGCTCCAGGTGGAGAAGGTGCTGGTTTCGTTGAAAACCGGCCTGCGCTCGACCGTGCTGTACGGTGGCGTGGGCTACGCCACCCAGCGCCTGGCGCTCAAGGGCGGCGTCGACGTGGTGGTCGGAACGCCGGGCCGCATTCTGGACCTGGTCGGCCAGGGCAAGCTGTCGCTCTCACGCGTCGAGTACCTGGTGCTCGACGAGGCGGACGAGATGCTGGACGCCGGCTTCGCGCCGTCGGTCGAGCGTCTGATCGGGCTCACGTATGAGCCTCAGACGGTGCTCGCGTCGGCGACCATGCCCAGCTGGGTCACGCGAATGGCCGATAAGCACACCAAGGACCCGGTCCAGGTGAGGCTCAAGAGCGAGACCGCCGACACCCTCGAGCACGGGCTGCTGCGCACCGAGGGAGGAGACAAGCTGCAGCTGCTCAGCCGGCTGCTGCATCGCCACAAAGGATCGGCGATCGTGTTCGGCCGCACCCGGCACGGTGTCAAGAAGCTCAACCGCAACCTGCGCCAGATGGGCCACGACTCAGTCGAGCTCCAGGGCGATCTCTCGCAGGCGATCCGCGACCGGACCATGGCTTCGTTCCGTGACGGCCGCAGCCGGATCCTCGTCGCGACCAACGTCGCGGCGCGGGGAATCGACGTCGACCACGTCGGCCTGGTCGTGAACTACGAGCTCCCGGACTCGCCGCAGTGGCTCACGCACCGCGTGGGCCGGACGGCGCGGATGGGTGAGGCGGGGCGAGCGCTCACGATGGTCGGCCCCGAGGACGAGCTGGCGTGGACCAAGCTGAGCCGGCAGGGCGCGCCCGAGATTCGCCAGATCGACACCAGGCTGCTACTCGAAGAGGGCGGCTGGCGATACGTGGAGAGCCGGCCGGTGCACGCGCATCGCGCCGCGGTTTCGTCGGCGCCGATGCGGTCGGGTCGAAGCCGGCCTCGCCGCTGGTCGCCCCGAGGGGGATCGCCGGCCCGCTAGCTTCGCCGTGTCAGGACTGCCGGTCCTGCGCCTTGCGGGCCTGGGCGGCGCCCAGGTGGACGCCGAAGAAGGTCATCACGCGGGCCCACGAATCCTCCGCTGCCGACCTGTCGTAGGAGCGGTTGCCTCCGGCGAAGAACCCGTGACGCGCCCGCGGATACACCTTGATGTCGTGGGTGATGCCGTGCTTGACGAGCTCAAGGTCGAGGGCGCGGCCGGCGCTGGCCGTGAAGTCCTTCTCCGGATAGGAGCCGACCACCGGGCAAAGGCGCGCGACGGCTTCGATCGGCCTTGGATTGGCGGCGTAGTAAGGGGCGATCGCCTTGAGGCGTTCGTCCGTACAGGCCCAGGCGATGGCGAAGCTGCCGCCCATGCAAAAGCCGATGGCGCCGACGCGGTCCTGGTCCACCTCGGGGAGGGCCACCAGGTAGGAGAGGGCTTGCTTCAGCTCTCCGACTCCGAATCGTTCGACGGAGCCGCGCAGCATTCCGGCCATGAAGCGGGCCATGCAAACGGCGCGGTTGCGGCCGCCGAACAGGTCGACCGCCAGCGCGGCGTAGCCCTCCTCGGCGAATCGCCTCGTGACGTTCCGGATGTCGTCGTTGAGTCCCTGAGCCTCGTGGATGATGACGACTCCTGGGTGGCGGCCCTTGCGGTCGGGCAGCGCGAGAAAGCCGCCGCCTCTGACGTCCACGCGGTCGATTTCGCGGGTCTGCATCGAAGGAAAATCGTAGCCGCGGCCGGGTTTCAGGTCGGGCGGTAGGCGGGCGGTATCCTTATCGTCTCGCGCGGCGTGGGCCCGTGGCGCAGTTGGGAGCGCGCTTGAATGGCATTCAAGAGGTCAGGGGTTCGAATCCCCTCGGGTCCACCAAATTTTTGAGTCCAGAAATGCCCGAAGAGGTCTCTTCGTGGGTTCTAACTAGGCCCCTTGACATCAGATATCGAATAGGTTAGCGCGAGCAACTCGACCCACCTCCTCGTGGACGAGCGTCGGCGGTAAGCCTTATCTCATCGCTAGCCGCCGGCGCAGAATGAGCAAGGCGGCGAGCGCCAGCCACGCCGCGATGAGGGCGCCGATCACGGCGGTCGGAGTCGAGCTCGGGTGGGACCTGAGCGCTGCCGCGGCCGAATGAAAAGGTAGGCGCTGGCGCGTTCGCAACGACAAGGAGGTGGCCTTCGCCATGGCTCACGGCATTGTCGGGAAGAACTGTCCTGACGGCGCACGATGACACACCGCATCGCACGTCAACCAGCGCGGCGCCGCCCTCGGTAGCGACAAGCAGATCGCCTGGCAAGGCACCCTCGCGGACCAGTTCCGAACCTGGCACAGCCAGTAGATTGTCTGAGCCGGGATGCGGATTGCCCGGCGTTCCACGATCCGCGAAATAGGCGGTCAGAGTTGACGGGTCGTCGACTTGGGGAATGAATCCAGCACCCTCAACACCAACGTCGCCGCCCCGCGCGAGATTGGGCCGCGTCACCACGGGCGTACTCCCGTCGGGCGCGATGGCATAGATCGTGCCGGACAGCTCGTCCGGCGCGATCAGATCTCTGGCGAACAGGCCGAAGCCGGACGGCGCCACCGCGATCCCGCCTTCGACCGTGGGGGCCTGGTTGGTGATCACATTCACAGCACCCGTGTGGTCGATCGCCGCGACGGTCGTGCGGTGCGCATGGGGTCCTGTCACCAGCAGCCGATAGCCGAACGCGCCTGTCCCATCAAACGTGATGCCGTTCAGCGAATCGACGCCTCTGACGTTGGCGAATGGCCGGGCTACGCCGGCGGAATCGATCTGAAGGATGCCGCCGGCCGGTTTCAGCTGCAGGACGAAGACATCGCCTGGACCAAAATCCGCATGTGCCACCGCCGCCTCAGGCGGGACGGCTATGTATGGTTCCTCGCCACCCGCGCCGGGGTAGCCTTTCGGACCGGCGGCGAACCGGGTGAGCGCTCCGGTCGTCGGGTGCAAGAGAAACAGCTTGCCGCCCGCCGCGACCACAAGCGACCCAGCAGGAGTCGGTCCGGCGACGTCGAAAACGTGCGGGATCGGATCTGCCAGCGCCCAGGTGGGAGCAGTTGATGACGCGATCGTGGCCGCGGTCACAAAGCCCACGATTGCAGCCGGCACGAGGCTCACGATCAACCAGCTACGGATCGCCGTTACAGTGCGGGAGCCAGACCGCGCCGGTAACGCTGAGCTGTAGTTGTCTGCGTCCAAATAACCGCTCCGGGCGAGATCGGTCACCCCCGGTGAAACCCATCCGATCAAAGGAACGCCATGATCACCATCGGAACACTTGTCGTCGTAGCCCTCGCGCTTTTTTTGCTACCCCGCTCGGTCCGGATCGTCCAACAGGGCCTTGTTGGTGTCGTCAAGAGGCTGGGCCAGTTTCACACCATTCGGCCATCAGGGGTGACGTTCCTGATTCCGTTCGTCGACAACATGGTCGCGATCGACATGCGCGAGACCCGCGCACAGGCGATCGCCAAGAGGTGATCACCAAGGACAACGTCTCGGTCGCGGTGAATGCGACGATCTTCAGCCAAGTCGTAGAGCCCAGGCTCGCGCTGTTCTCGGTCAGCAACTACCTGGTGGCGATCGACAACCAGGCGCGGACGACGCTGCGCGCCGTCTTTGGGTCGATGACGCTCGATGACGCCCTGAGCCAGCGCGAACGGATCAACGCCCAGCTACAGGCGCAGATGGAGGCGGTGACCGACAAGTGGGGCGTGCGGATCCACAGGATCGAGATCGTGGACATTGTCCCGCCCGAACAGATACTGCGCGCGATGGCCCTGCAGAAGACGGCTGATCAGGAGAAGCGCGCGGCGATCTTGCTCTCTGAAGGGCAGCAGCAGTCGGCTATCAACGTCGCCGAGGGCGCCAAGCAGGCCGCGATCAAGAACGGCGAGGGCGAGCGACAAGCCCAGATCCTCCGCGCGGAAGGTCAGAAGCAAGCTGCCATCCTGGAAGCCGAAGGCCGCTCGCGGGCTATCGACGCCGTGTACTCCGCCATCCACGATGGCCATCCAGATCCGGAGCTGCTCGCCGTGCTTCAGCTGGACACCCTGTCGCGGTTCGCCACCGCCCCAATGCGAAGATCGTCGTTCCCGTCGAATCCGCGGCTTTGTTGGGGGCGGCGCAGGCCCTGCGGTCCGTGCTCGATGCCGTCCCAGTGGCCAACCACACACCAGCGCTCGAGGCGGTGGGCGCGTAGCACAACGTCCACCGACGGTGGTGCGGCTTGCCAGCCTCGCCATGCGTGCTCGTGTGCCACCCGCCGAATCCTGCGCTGGCGCTCGGCCTCAGGAGGTCTAAAGTGACAATCGGCATGCTCAAACCAGAACAGGTCGCTCGCTTCCGGAAGAAGCTAATAGCGGAGCGCCGTGCCCTCGAAGCGCGTATTGGCGCCAGGGAAGGCGAAATCATGGACACGGTCCGCGACGAAGAAGGGGTTGGCGACAATGAGGACGAGGCACAGGTTGTATATGACCGCGAAGACAACATCACTTCCAACGATCTTGATGTGCAGCAGCTGGAGCGGGTCAAGAACGCGCTCGCACGCATCGATTCAGGGACCTACGGGCTGAGCGAGGTGTCTGGCAAGCCGATTCCTCTGGATCGCCTCGAAGCGGTGCCCTCCGCGACGACCCTGGTCAACGAAGAGACGGCCTAACCGAGCGACCTGGCTTGCCTCGAGCCCGAGTGCAGTCGAGTCACGCAGGATCCCAGCCGATTCAATCCCGTCTCCCTCATGTCGTAGTTGCTGTGCTAATCCCGCGAAAGAACGGCTCAAATCTGGACGCGGGTCTGCCAGCCGTGAGACGTTTCGAACGGAATTCCCATCCATCCCGCCACTCGTTGCTGCAATGACAGCCAAGATGACAGGCATAACGGCGCACTCCTATGCCTGGTGGAATTCCTACTGACTGTCCTGAGCCAATGAGCATCTCGCCTGTAGCCTCGGTACTGAAGCCCGCCGTCTCAGCATCGGTGAGGAGGCAGCCCTGACTGTGCAGGGACGGGGCCGGCTGCCGTGGCCGCCGGTGGCCGGCTGGCTAGAGGTGCTGGCGCTGCTCGCGCTGATTCTGGTCTGGCCCGTAGGCTCCGTGCTGCTCTGGTCGTCTCGCGTCTGGTCGATCAGAGACAAGTTGATCGGGGTGCTCCTGCCGCCAGGCGGGTACCCGGTCACGGTGCTCGGGATCATGCTGCTGCTCTGGATCAGGCACCACTGCTACGGCGGCACGTACGCCCTCGACTGGGTGTTCATCACTGTGGTGATCGGTGCCCTGGGCACGCCGATCCTGAGCGGCTTGTACCTCGCGTTGAAGGCGTGGCGGCCGGCATCGATGTCGTGGGCCGTGACCCCGCTGCTGCTGGCAGCCGGGGTAATCGCGATCGTGACGGTCGCCCTCACCGTTGGCCTTGAAGTGGCCGCTCCGCGATGCGAACCCTGACCTGAGCCCTGGTTTCCGCGCCAACGATTTTCTGAACCGGCAGGGGTCGCCGCTCGCGGCGCTCCAATGACCCAGATGAGCGAACTCACGCGGGTCTATCGCGTTTCTGAGCCCCGGTCGGTGCAAGCGGCCGCGACCGACTTCGGCACGACCATGCGCCAAGCGTCCTCGACCAGCTCGCGCATCTCCTGTGGCTCGAGTGCGTCGAGACGTGCTAGCACCCACTGATAGCGCATGTCGGCTGGCTCTGGTTGCATGAACTTGTCGGGCGAGCCACCGATCAGCCAGTCCCGCTGGTCCTTTGGAAAGGCGAAGCCCATTACGGTTTGGTCTCGTGAGAAGGAGTGATATACGATCCGGCCAACCCGGAACTTGATCCGCCCACGGACTAAGACCTCGTAGCTACGCGGGAGCGTTTCGGCCACGGCCCGAACATCGTTGATCGTCACCACCGGTTCGATTCTGACTGCCGACGCGCGGTGATTGCAGGAGAAGCCGGCCAGCGGTCTTGAGCCAAGGTTGTTGACCATAACTACTCGCTATCCGTATCGCGCCGTGCGACACCCTCGCTGAATCTCCCGTTCTCTCTCAAACCAATGCCACGGCGGGCGAGCCATGCGACCGATTAGTTTCCCCGTTGCCTATCGTCTTAATCAGCGGATGGAAGTCACTTTTTGACAGGAGAAGGTTGCGGTGAAGAAGACGGCTGCAGAATTCGAAGTGATGCTTGAGGTTCCCGGGGCGAGTATCCGATACGAGGTCCACGGGTCAGGTCCGGTCCTACTGTGCATTCCCGGCGGCCCGGCAGACGGTCGCGTATTTGAAAAGATCGCGGGCGAGCTTGTGCCCGACTACACGGTCGTCACCTACGATCCGCGCGGACTCTCGAGGAGTCCCTTGACGGGTCCCTTCGACGACGAGCGTGCAATCGAGATCAACGCCGACGACGCGCACCGGCTCATCTCGGCGGTCACCGACGGCAAGGCATATGTCCTCGCCAGCAGCGGTGGCGCCGTCATTTCGCTCGAACTGGCAAAGCGTCATCCCGAACGGATCGCGACGCTCGTCCCCCACGAGATTCCGTGCGCGGCGGTGATGCCCGATCCCGCGCGCGCCCGCAAAGAGTTCACAGACATCACCGACACTTACAAGGCGGCGGGCCTGGGGGCAGCATTTCCGAAGTTCATGGCTCAAACGCGAATCCAGGGCGGTCCGCCGCCGGCCCCGCAGGGTGAGCCGACGCCAGAGCAGCGCGAAGCCACGGCGATGTTTCAGAAGAACATGGACTTCTGGTTCGGTCACACGATGCGAGCGATCGGCCTGTATGAACCCGATTTCGCTGCCTTGAAGAACTGCTCGTGCCGGATCGTCAGCGGAGTCGGCGAGGAGTCCCGCGGCGAGTATGCGCACGACGGGGGACTGGGGCTGGCCAGGATGCTCGGCAACGAGCCTGTCGAGTTTCCCGGGGCGCACGGTGGCTTCGAAAGCCACGCTCCCGGGTTCGCCAAGCAGCTGCGCGAGGTGTTCGAGAGCTGATTCACATCGACTACCTCTCGATCGCCGCTGCCATTTCCGTGGTGTGCGTCATGCCACATGAGAGCGCTGGGTTGGCGCAGCACTCGTGCTAATAGGGATCGCATTCTTGATTCGAGCAGTCGGGATCCATACATGACCCGTGGTTTCGATCCGGTGGGGGCACTCGACTTGATTCGAGTGCCTCCTCAGGACGCTCAGCATCAGCCGGATCGTTAATCTAGCTCCTCTTTGATGCCCTCGCCGCGTAATAGCCGCGTCACGGATTCACGACACCTGACGGATCTTTCGAGCCCGTTTTTCATGCCCCAATCCAATCGCGCGCTGACACGGAAGGTTCCGCTGTCATGCGTGCGTAACGCTGACCCGTACGTTTATGCATGGCGTCGGCGGCAGAGATGCGCTCTGCGGAGGCGGACCTAATCGCCCGCTTGCGAGGCGGCGACGAAACCGCGTTCTCGTGCCTCGTTCACACGTACAGCGCATCACTCAAGCGACTTGCCATCGCCTTCGTGCCAAGTGACGCGGTGGCCGACGAGGTGGTTCAAGAGACGTGGCTCGCCGTCCTGACTGGGATCGATCGCTTTGAGGGACGCTCGAGCGTCAAGACCTGGATCTTCAGGATCCTGACGAACCGCGCCAAGA